>Ga0326727_10000252_pt1 | contig 226842 bp, 199 predicted proteins | sample MB2enrmetagenome_FD_207643 | JGI IMG/M metagenome (GOLD analysis project Ga0326727, IMG submission 207643) | Lab enriched peat soil microbial communities from McLean, Ithaca, NY, United States - MB29MY | ecosystem: Environmental > Terrestrial > Soil > Wetlands > Peat | place: USA: New York...
CTGCTCAAGTGCAAGGAGTGAGGTCAAGGCGCGAAGAAGAACGCTCACCCTTTGCGTTGCGAGCGGAAGTTGGCTGACCCAAAAGCGGCGGTGAACGCGCCGCACTCCAGACGCTTCGCGCAGGTAGGGCGCGTCACTCCTTGCGCGCGGTTTTTCCGCAATGGCAGCCGTCCGCAAAATTGGGGGGCGGAGGGCCACCCGCCCTGCCACATTCGCGCCAGCGTTATGGTGATCCGCGCTATTTCCAGATCAGCGTGCCGGTGCAGCCGGGCAATTCGGGTGGGGCGCTGGTGGACGAGCGGGGCAACGTGGTGGGCGTGGTGTCGGCCAAATTGAGCGCCCGCGCCGCGCTCCAGACCATCGGGGCGTTGCCCGAAAATGTCAATTACGCGGTGAAGAGCAGTTTTCTGTTGGGCTTTCTGGAATCCGCGCCGGAAGTCTCGGCCAAGCTCAAGGATGCCCGGACGGCTGAGAGGAAGTTTGAGGAGGTCGTCAAGGATGCGGAACAGGCGGCGGTGTTGGTGCTGGTTTACTGACCTTGAACCGCGAAATACCCGGAATACGCGAAACGGATAACGGCAAAGCATTTCGTTGTCCCTTTCTATTTCGCGTATTTGGCGTATTTCGCGGTTTAGGCGTTTGGGTTCACTGAGGGTGGACGAGAACTGACGCGAATTCCGCGAATTGTCGCGAAGCGCGTTTCCATTCGTGTTAATTCGTGAAATTCGCGTCAAGCTCTGCGTCTTTGCGATCGGCGCGTTCTTTGCGGTTGATCAGCCAGGGCGCGCACGGAGTGACGCGCCCTACCCTTCGCGTAGTTCACCATAACCTTAACCTGCTTCCGGGTTCAGGTAAATGTCATGGCGGAATGGTGCCCGCTAACATAACCTCCAACGACATCACTTTTGCCGTTGAACGATGACTTACACCGAAGCCATTCAGTTTCTTTACGACCTGCGCCTGTTCGGCGCCAAGTTCGGCCTGGAAAACACGCTGACACTCGCGGCGCTGGCCGGAAATCCGCAACAGAAGCTTCGTTTTATTCACGTCGCGGGCACCAATGGCAAAGGTTCCACCTGCGCCATGCTCGAAAGCATCTACCGCGCGGCGGGGATGCGCGTCGGCCTGTTCACCTCGCCGCACCTCGTCAGCTTCGCTGAACGCATCCAGGTGAACCGGCAGTTCATCAGCGATGCCGATGTGGTTCGTCTGGTGACGGGATTGCGGGAGCGAAGCAGGGCAGGCTTCCCGCCGGCCGTGGCACTGGGCGTCTCGCCCGGCGAAAAGGACGCTCGCATCCCCCAAGCCGGCGGACTTCCCACGCCAGTTCCGGCCGGCAGGATGCCGCCCTTTACGTCAGGCGGCACGCCCGACGCTACGGAAAGGCAGGATGCCGGTCCTACTTTCTTCGAATTCGTGACCGTGATGGCCTTGCTCTATTTCGTGGAACAGAACTGTGATCTGGTTTTGTGGGAAACCGGCCTGGGCGGACGGCTCGACGCTACCAACATCGTCACGCCTTTGGCCAGCGTCATCACGAACATCGGAATCGAGCATTCCGAATGGCTGGGCGATACCTTCGACAAAATTGCGGTGGAAAAGGCCGGTATTATCAAGCCCGGTGTCCCGGTCATTACCGCGGCCAGACCGCGTGAGGGGCTTGAGGTCATTGCTTGCGTCGCACAGAAGAACCACGCGCCCTTGACGGTCGTGGATGAATCGCACGTGAATCGTCCGCCACTGGGCGAAATCGAACTTCCGCTCCACGGCCCTCACCAAAAAATGAACGCCGCCACCACCCTCGCTGCCGTGCACGCACTGGCCGAACAGATTCCGGTCAGCGACGCCACCCTAAGGGGGGGGTTATCCTCAGTTTATTGGCCGGGCCGGATGCAGCGCGTGCAGACACGGTCAGGGCAGACCATCGTGTTGGACGGCGCGCACAATCCCGCCGGCGCGGAAGCGCTGCGCGTGGCGATCGAGGCGGAGTTCCCCCGCGCAAAGCCCACGCTCATCTTCGGCGTTTTCCGTGACAAAGACTCAGCCAGCATGTGCCATTCGCTCGCCGCCAGGGCCGGGCGCCTCATCCTCACACCCGTCCACAGCGATCGCAGCGAAGACCCGACGAAGCTGCTGCCCGCCTGCCGGGAGGTGAATCCCCACGCCCCGATCGAGATCTGCAGATCGCTCGGTGAGGCACTCGAACGTGCCGGGGACGATCCTTTTGTGGTGATTGCCGGTTCGCTTTATCTCATCGGCGAGGCCATGGAATTGCTCCACCTGGCCGCCACAACTCCGAATGATGAAAAGAGGTTGAATGAATGGGTCGGCAAGAAATAGTCGCTGTAGGGAAGCGCTCCGTCGTTTCCCCATCTGTTGTGTGATTCGGGGCACCGACGGAGCGGTGCCCTCCAGGTTGAGTTCGACACCGTGCACATCAAAGCCGTCACTTTTGACGTCGGGGGAACATTGATCGAGCCGTGGCCGTCGGTGGGACAGGTTTACGCCGAAGTCGCCGCGCGGCACGGCGTGAAGAACGTCTCGGCGGAACTCCTGCAGACGCGCTTCAAGACCGCCTGGCGCGCCCGCAAACGCTTCAACGACACGCGCGCGGGCTGGGAGGAACTGGTCGATGAGGCGTTTCGAGGGCTGGCGACAACGCCTCCCAGCAAGAGTTTCTTTTCCGAGATCTACGACCGGTTCGCGCAGCCGGAAGCCTGGCATGTTTTCGAAGATGTCCGGCCGGCCCTCGAGTCGCTCGCCACACAGGGTCTGAAACTGGGCGTCATTTCCAATTGGGACGAGCGTTTGCGCGAACTGCTGTGTCGGCTGCAGCTTGATGTCTATTTTGACACCATCGTCATCTCGTGCGAAGTCCACGCCGCCAAACCAGCTCCCGCCATCTTTGAACGCGCTGCGGCCATTCTGAACCTGCCATCCGCATCGATCTTGCACGTGGGCGACAGTCTGGAGATGGATTTACGGGGGGCGGAAGCCGCCGGCTTTCGCTCGGTACAGGTGGTGCGACGGGAGAGATCACCCGGCGATGGCCCAATCCACTCGTTGCTGCAGGTGGTCGGGCTCATTTGACGGGAGCGGAACGGGGGTAATGCTGCAATGTGGATAGTGAAGTTAAACTTATATCGACTTAACTTTTGTTGACGCTTGCGGGCGCAGTCCCTAGATTCCGTAGGTTTGGCAGGTTTCCGAACCGGGTGGTTTGGTGTGCTCATTCCTGATGAATATCGCTGCACAACTCTTCAAGTCGTCGCTCGGCAAGAAGTACTTGATGGCCGTCAGCGGCTTCGTGCTTGTTTTCTTCATCCTGACGCACATGATGGGGAACTTCCAGATTTTCTTTGGCCCTTATTGGATCAATACGTACGGCGAGTTCCTGCATGAGCGCCACGAAGTTCTGTGGCCGGCGCGCATCGTCCTGATCACGCTGGTCGTGATCCACATCTGGGCGGCGTTCAAACTCCGGGCGGAAAACAAGGCCGCGCGCCCGGTGGGCTACGAAGGTGATCCGAAGCCATTCGCCGCCTCCCACGCCTCGCGCACCATCATGATGAGCGGGTTGATGATCGGGGCCTTCGTCATCTTCCACTTGCTCCACTACACTTTCACGGTGAGAGCCGTAAACCTGTTGAGCGACCCGTTGGGAGTCAAATCGGAGTTGTTGAAGACTGTGAACTTCGACAAGCTCCTTGACGAGAAGGGGCGGCAGGACATCTACACCATGATGGTGCTGGGCTTCAGCGTGCCGGTGGTTTCCGCGTTCTACCTCCTCGCGATAGCGCTGTTGTGCCTGCACCTGAGTCATGGGATGCGGGCGATGTTTCAATCCATCGGCTGGGCGTGGACGTTCGGTGGCAGTCAGAATGTGCCCAATTTGATCGCCCGCTGGGCGGCGGTTTTCATCTTTGTCATTTATTCGTCGATTCCGGTGGCCGTGCTGTGCGGTTACGGACGGGCGCATGCCCGCCAGACTCTGGAAAGATACATCGCCCAACAGTCCGCCCAACCAGTGGCGACGCCGTGATTATGAGTCTCGACGCGAAAATTCCTCCCGGCCCGCTCGCGCAAAAGTGGGACAGGTACAAGGCGGAACAGAAACTGGTCAGCCCGGCCAACAAACGCAAGTTCGACGTCATCGTGGTGGGCACCGGGCTGTCGGGCGCTGCCGCCGCCGCGTCGCTGGCCGAACTGGGTTATCAGGTGAAGGCGTTTTGTTTCCAGGACAGCCCGCGGCGCGCGCACTCCATCGCGGCGCAAGGCGGCATCAACGCGGCGAAGAATTATCAGAACGACGGCGATTCCGTGCAGCGGCTGTTTTATGACACGATCAAGGGCGGCGATTTTCGCGCGCGAGAGGCGAACGTGTATCGCCTGGCGCAATTGAGCGCGAGCATCATTGATCAATGCGTGGCTCAGGGTGTGCCGTTCGCGCGCGAATACGGGGGTTTGCTTGCGAATCGCTCCTTTGGCGGCGCGCAGGTTTCACGCACGTTCTATGCGCGGGGCCAGACGGGCCAGCAGCTTTTGCTCGGGGCTTACCAGGCGATGTGCCGGCAGGCCAGCCTCGGCAATGTGCGGATGTATCCGCGCACCGAAATGCTCGACCTCGTGGTCGTCGATGGCGCGGCCAGAGGCGTCGTCGTGCGCGATCTGGTCACCGGCGAGATTTCGTCGCACTCGGGCGAGGCGGTGGTGCTGGCGACCGGCGGTTATGGAAACGTGTTTTACCTTACGACCAATTCTCTGGGCAGCAACGTGACGGCGGCCTACCGGGCGTACAAAAGAGGCGCGTTCTTCGCCAACCCGTGTTACACGCAGATTCACCCCACGTGCATCCCGGTCAGCGGCGACCATCAGGCCAAGCTGACGCTGATGTCGGAGTCGCTTCGCAACGACGGGCGCGTCTGGGTGCCGAAACGCCGGGAGGATTGCGGCCGCGATCCGAACTCCATCCCCGAGTCCGACCGCGATTACTATCTCGAACGGAAATATCCGAGCTACGGCAACCTCGCTCCGCGCGATATTTCATCACGAGCGGCCAAGGAGGTTTGCGACGAGGGGCGAGGCGTCGGTCCGGCCGGGCGGGGCGTTTATCTGGATTTCTCGGGCGCGATCAAGCGGTTGGGTGAGGACACAATTCGCGAGCGTTACGGCAACCTCTTCGAGATGTATGAGCGCATCACTGGTGAAAACGCCTACCAGCAGCCGATGCGCATGTACCCGGCCGTGCATTACACGATGGGCGGCTCGTGGGTGGACTACAATCTGATGAGCACGCTGCCGGGCCTGTTCGTGATCGGCGAGGCGAACTTTTCCGACCACGGCGCGAACCGGCTCGGCGCGAGCGGGCTTATGCAAGGGCTGGCCGATGGTTATTTCATCCTGCCCTACACCATCGGCAATTACTTCGCCTGGGCCAGGTTCGCAGAAGTCCCGGCCGACCATGCTGAATTCAAGAAAGTTGAAGCCGAGGTGCGCGCATTGACCCGACGCCTGCTTTCCGTCAACGGCAAACGCAGCGTCGTCAGTTTCCACAAGGACCTGGGCAAATTGATGTGGGACAACTGCGGCATGGCCCGCAGCCGTCAAAGCCTGGAAGCCAACCTCAAGCGCATCCCCGAACTGCGTGAGGAGTTCTGGAAGAACGTCAGAGTCACCGGTGTCGGCGAGGATTTGAACCAGGACCTTGAGCACGCGGGCCGGGTGGCGGATTTCCTCGAATTCGCCGAGTTGCTCTGCCTGGACGCCCTGCACCGCGAGGAATCCTGCGGCGGCCACTTCCGGGTCGAACACCAGACTGAAGACGGCGAAGCCAAAAGGGACGACGCCGGGTTCGCGCACGTCGCAGCCTGGGAATATCAGGGGCCGGACAAGGCGCCGGTGCTGCACCGGGAACCGCTCGTCTATGAAGAAGTTCCCATGGCGCCAAGGAGCTACAAATGAATCTGACTCTCAAAGTCTGGCGCCAGAGGAACGCGGCTTCGCCCGGCCGATTCGAGACGTTTCAGGCCAGCGGCTTTCTGCCGGACATGTCTTTCCTGGAGATGCTCGATGCAGTCAATGAAGGGTTGATCGAGCGCGGCGGGGAACCGATCGCATTTGATTCCGACTGCCGTGAAGGCATCTGCGGCACGTGCTCGCTTGTCATCAACGGCATCCCGCACGGCGGTCGAAAGGGCACCACCGTCTGCCAGCTCCACCTGCGGCATTTCCAGGACGGCGACACCGTCACCGTCGAGCCGTGGCGCGCCAAAGCGTTCCCCGTGGTCAAGGATCTGATTGTGGATCGCGATGCGCTCGACCGCGTCATCCAGGCGGGTGGATTCGTTTCCGTGAATACGGGGGGCGCGCCCGATGCGAACACGATTCCCGTATCCAAAATCGACTCGGATCTCGCGATGGATGCGGCGGCGTGTATTGGCTGCGGCGCCTGCGTTGCCGCCTGCAAGAATGCCTCCGCGATGCTCTTTGTGGCCGCAAAGGTCTCCCACCTGAATCTGTTGCCGCAGGGCAAAGTCGAAAGAGACCGCCGCGTGCTGAACATGGTCAGACAGATGGATAACGAAGGGTTTGGCAATTGCACGGTAACCGGATCCTGCGAGGCCGTGTGTCCGAAAGAGGTCAGCTTGAGGTTTATTGCAAAGATGAATCGTGACTACGCGATCGCGAGCCTGAAAGGGAAGTAGCTTGCTGCCGCACTTCTTTCCTTGCTCCGGCCCGGTGTGAAAGGCTCTGGCGGTTCCATTTGCTTCAATGTTTGCCCTTTCATGGCGATACCTTTCTGCTCAAAACATAGCCTCATCCTTTTGACCTGCAACTGCAGTTGCGGTTGCGAAGCGACCGGTTGACTTCGGTAGGTCTGCCAGCCACCGCCCGGTCGTTGCCGTGACCCAAAGTGTCTTCAGACCGGAAAGCAAGGGAACGCTTCCCTCCAGCGCGCAGTTGTTCCCGGGCCTTCGTGCGCAGTGTCTTGATTTGAAAGGCAGGGATGCGCTGTGCCGCGTCCTCGGCCGTGACGCAGCGCGGCCCTACCGTCCGGCCGCGACGCAGGGAGTGCTTGCTATTGCATTCATCCGGTGAAATTTCAAATCAGGACACTACCCTTCCGTGTCGGCGCTCGACAGCAACCCGTTCAATCCCTAGTATTCCCGCCCGTCCCTCTGAGGATCGACATGACGAAAACCGAGCGATTGTTGAGTGAACTGATTGCGCTGCCCAGCGTCAATCCGGCTTTTTTGCGGGCCGGCCATGCCCGCGCGGGCGAGCATCGGGTGGCGGACTTTCTCTCGACTGTCTCCGCCCGGGCCGGGCTCGACGTGGAGTTTCAACAAGTCCTGCCCCACCGCCCGAATCTGCTCGCACGGCTTTCTCCTTCGGGCAAGATCCGGAACCGAATTCTATTGGTACCCCACCTCGACACTGTGGCTGCCGCCGACGAAACCCAGTTCAGCCCGCGCCGGCAAGAGGGTCGCCTTTACGGGCGCGGCTCGTGTGACACCAAGGGTTCCGCCGCCGCCATGCTGGACGCGCTGTGTGAAATCGCCCGGTCGAAGCAGCGTCCTCGCCAGACCGAAATCATCTTCGCCGGGGTGGTGGACGAGGAAAACGCTCAGGCGGGTTCGCGCGCACTGGTCGCCAGCGGAGTCAAAGCGGATCTCGCCATCGTCGGCGAACCGACTCGTTTGAAGGTGGTCACCGCCCACAAGGGCAGTCTGTGGCTGCGGCTGGCCACGCGCGGGAAATCCGCCCACGGCGCGCGGCCGGAGCTGGGGCGCAACGCCATCCATGCCATGGCCCGCATTGTGGACGCGCTCGAAACCGGCTACGCCGGAAGCCTGCGGAAACACCGTCATGTCCTGCTTGGCTTCCCGACTGTCAGCGTCGGAACCATTCGTGGCGGTACGCAGCCGAATATCGTTCCGGACGCCTGCGCCATCACCATTGATCGGCGCACTTTGCCCGGGGAAACGGAAATGGGTGTCCGGCGCGAAATCAGAACATTTCTCGCGCAGCGAAAACTCAAGGCGACCTTTGCGAGTGAGAAACTGGCTCCTTGTCTGCCACTGGAAACCGATGCCAACCACCCATGGGTACGCCATTTCCTGCGCTGTAACCGCCAGCGGAAACCCGCCGCGGTCCATTTCTTCTGCGATGCCGCCGTGCTGGCCGAAGGCGGCATTCCCAGCGTGGTGTTCGGTCCCGGAGATATCGCCCAGGCACACACTCCGGAGGAATGGATTTCGCTCCGGTCATTGGAGCGCGCCCGTCGTATGCTGGCCTGCTTTTTCCGGTCGTTGCCTTGAACCAGACTCCCCCAGCCCAGCCAAAAAACGAATGATCGCCAAGACCATTGAAAACCCTTCAATCACTGCGACGAAACATCATGCGGCCTTCTTCCGACAAAGCGGCTGGTTGATGATTGCCAACGTCTCGGGGGGCGCGATGACCTGGGGCGTGCACTTCCTGGCCAAGAAGATTTCGGGATCGCAATACAGCATTTTTGTCACGTTGCTGATGGTGACGGCGTGCCTGCCCACGTTACCGCTGCAAATGGTGTTCGCGCAGCAGACCGCAAGCGCCCTGGCCACCAACCGGCAGCGGCAACTGGCGAACACGATCCGTCTGGCCTGGCTGTGGACGTTTCTGCTGTGGCTGGCGGCGGCGGCCATGGTGCTGGTCTTTCAAGGACGGATCGTGCAGCGGTGGGGGCTGACCAATCCGGTTGTGCTCTGGGTAACCCTGCCGACCGTCTTGGTGTCATTGTGGATGCCGCTGTTTTCGGGCGTGTTGCAGGGGCGTCAGGATTTCTTTTGGATGGGATGGTCGCTCGTACTGGCCGGTGCGTGCCGCTTGGCGGCGGCGGTGGCGCTGGTGCTGGCCTTGAGCGGCGGCGCAACCAGCATGATGACCGGGACCCTGATTGGGGTGGCGGTTGGCGTCGGTGTTTGCATCTGGCAGACCCGTGACCTGTGGTCGCTGTCGGGAGTGCGGTCTGATGGCCGAGAGCTGCTCCGACAGGTGTTGCCGCTGGTATTTGGCTTCGGCGCCTGCCAGTTCATGTTCACGTCGGACACCATGTTCGCCAAGGCGTTTTTTTCGGGCGACGAAATGGCGCCGTACGTGGCGGCGGGGACAATGGCGCGGGCGCTGCTCTGGCTGGTGTTGCCGCTGGCTGCAGTCATGTTTCCAAAGATCGTCCACAGCATGGCCCGGGCGGAGAAAATCAATCTCCTGGGCATTGTTTTGGCCGGCACGGCCGGGCTGGCTTTTTGCAGCGGATTGGGGTTGTGCCTGCTCGGACCCTGGGTGGTCCGCCTGGTTTACACACCGGAATACGTGGCGGCTACCACGGCCTTGTTGCCGTGGTACGTGGGAGCGATGGTGCCCTTGGCGCTGGCCAATGTGTTGATCAACGAGCTGCTGGCACGCGAGCGCTTTCGCGTTGTGCCGGTAACGGTGCTGTTGGCGGTGGCCTACGGGTTCACCGTCCTGTTCATGCTGCACCACTTTCCCGGAAGGCTCGAAATCGTCCTCCAGACCCTGGGGGCCTTCAACCTTCTTCTGCTCGGCGCCGCTGCCTGGGCCGCGTTCGGAAGTCCAAATTCCAAAGCCCGCAGCCTGAACTCGCCAAGTCAGGATTAACCGGGCAAGTTCTTGCCCTGGCCCGCTTTCTCCATCCTGCTCTCCTCTTCTCGATGGCTGGCTTTTGCCTGTTTCTCCAGCGCCGGCTTGTCACTGGCAGCTTCGGTTGCCGGTGGCCTTGGCCGCGGCTGCGGCTGGCGGAGCTTTCGGTAAATCCAGCCTTCCAGCGGACGCAGCGGGCGGAGCCACCTGTAAAACGGAGAGTAAATAAGCCGGATACGGATGACCGAGAGAAACATCACCAGGGAAGTCGGGCCCAGGGTCACTTTCGATCCGATCTTGTCCGTCCACTCGGTCGGCACCTCGAGAATCCGGTAGCCGGCGCATCTCAGCGAATACAGCAGGTTGATGTCAAAAGCCATATCCGCGATCCGCAGCGAGGAGTGGACCAGCTCGATCGCTTCGCGCCGCATCACCTTGGCGCCGCACTGGGTGTCGTGAATATTCATCCAGAACAGGATTTGGACGATCAGGTGGAACGCCCGGCTGGCAATCTGTCGTTTGCGCATCTGTTCCTGATGCAGCACGGCGCCTGGAATCCAGCGCGAGCCAATCACACAATCGACATCACTGTGCCGCTCGATCTGACGCACCAGGTCATGAAAGGCTTTCGGAGAAGTGGCGCCGTCCGCGTCCACGTAGCCAATGACGTCGGCCAGCGAAGGCAGCTTCATACCCTCGATCAGCGCGCCGCCTTTGCCGATGGGCTCTTTGAATTCCAAATGGCTGATGCAGGGAAATTCACGGGCGACGTGCCGCACCACCTCCAGGGTGTTATCCTGACACCCATTCAGGACCACGACGATTTGAAAGGTGCCCCGGTAATGCTCTTGAAAATAGCGCGAATAATCACGCAGCACCGGCTCGATCCGGCTCTCTTCGTTATACGCAGGAATCAGCAGCAACAGGCTGGGCGCTAGCACACGTTATGAATTACCAGAGAATGGCCGAAAATCAACTGCGCAGCCCTATTGCAGATTGATCTCCTGCTGAATTTTGAAGCGTTCAATCCGTTTGCGCAGCGTGGCGCGCGTCATGCCCAGCAATCTCGCGGCCTGCACCTGGTTGCCACCGGTTTCTTTCAGTGCCTGAATCACGAGTTCGCGCTCCACCGCCGCGATGATTTTCAATCTGGGATCTTTGCGCGCCCAGTGAAACAGGCGCCGCGCCAGCCCCACCACATCGGTGATTCCCGGGTCCGTACCGGTCGCACCCGGCGGGGCGGTGGCAGACGCCGCGTTCCCGACCGGCTGGCCGGTGATTTCCGGGGGCAAATCCTCCAGTCGTATCACGTCCCCCTGCGAAACCACCAACATCCGACGCATCACATTTTCCAGCTCGCGCACATTGCCGGGCCAATGGTATCGCTCCATGGCCGCGACCGCTTTGGCAGCAATGGCTTTCGGCTGGCGCCGTTGCTCGCGCGCCACCTTGTTCAGGATGTATTTGATCAGAATCGGAACGTCATCCTGCCGCTCCCGGAGCGGCGGCATGTGGATGCGCACGACATGCAGACGATAGAAGAGGTCTTCCCGAAATTGGCGCTCGGCCACGGCTTTCTCTAGATCCTTGTTCGTGGCGGCAATGATGCGCACATTCACTTTGATCCCCTGATTGCCTCCCACGCGCTCAAAGGTGCCGGACTGCAACACCCGAAGGATTTTGGTCTGCGTGGCCGGCGTCATGTCCCCGATCTCATCCAGGAAAATGGTGCCGCCGTTGCACTGCTCAAATTTGCCGATGCGTTGCACCGTCGCGCCGGTGAAGGCGCCTCGTTCGTGGCCGAACATTTCACTTTCCAGCAGTTGTTCGGGAATCGCCGCGCAGTTGACCGCGAGAAAAGGCTTTTGCGAACGATCACTGTGATTGTGGATCTCGTGCGCGACCAGTTCCTTGCCGGTGCCGCTTTCTCCGGTGACCAGGACGTTCGTGTCGGACGCCGCAAATTGGCCGATGAGCTTGAAGACCTGGCGCATCGCCTCGCTTTGACCGACCACCGGCGCTTCCAGGTCCTCGGGTTGCAAACGTCTCTGTCGTTCCTTGGCCTCGAAGTCGTAGAGCGTTCCCTCGCGGATTTCGTGCGCCGCCTTCAACGCTTTGGCAACGATCTCCTTGAGCTTCAGTACGTCAAACGGCTTGAGCAGGTAATCGTACGCCCCAAGTTTCATCGCCTCGATGGCCGTTTGGGTGGTTCCGTAAGCCGTCATGAGAATGACCAGCACCCGCGAATCCATCTGGCGAATGCGGCGCAAGGTTTCGAGCCCGTCCAGCCCGCCCATGCGAATGTCCATCATGACCAGGTCGGGCTTGATCCGGGGGATCAATTTCAACCCCTCTTCGCCGCTCGAAGCCGTGGTCAGCTCGATTCCCGGCGAATCAAAAATCCGCCGGAACGAGTATTGCACGTCCGCTTCGTCGTCAATCAACAGCAGCTTGCTCATTGGCTCTTAATCAACCGCAGCGTAACATACCGAATTGCCGCCGGCAGAACAGTGAATTCTGCGCCGCAATCCCTGAACCCGCGCATTCTTGACACCGCCACCGGTTCGTAGCATCGGGCATCCTGCCTGACGTAAAGGGCGGCTTCCAGCCGCCTGGAACGAAAGCAGACTCGTGTCAAATCCAGCCTGATATCGGCTTCCAGGCTGCATCTGCGCTGTGCCGATTTAACCCTGCGAGGATTCAACGATTCAATCCCTTGACCCATTCGCGGGCTTCGGCAGCGGTTTTCAACTCCCCCTGCAATTGCTTTTCGCGGACCTCGGCCAGCAGCCTGCCCATGGCCGGTCCGGGCTTCATGCCCAGGGCCAGCAGGTCGTCACCCGTCAGCAGCGGCGGCCGGATTTCCGGCTGTTGCTCCAGGGCGCGGGCCTGTTCGACCAGGAAATCGTAAACCTCCAGCCGCCCGTGCGAACCGAGGCAATCCAGCCGGTGCAATTCGAGTTCGAAAGGAAAAGTCGGGCGCAGCAACAGCCGGCGCAGGGTGGATTGGCGCATCCGCAGCGCGTCTTTGAACTGCATGTGGCAGCGCACCGCGGTGACAATGGTCTCGATCTGTTTCCGGGAGAAACGCAGCCGTTCCAGGATTCTCGCGGCCATCTCCGCTCCGATCTTTTCGTGCTCGTAAAAATGGATGCCGCCGGTTCTCGGATCGCGCGAGACGGTCACCGGCTTGGCGATGTCGTGCAACAACACGGCCCAGGGCAGCAACGGATCGGCGCCCGGTGGCAGGTGTTGCAGCGTCAGGCGAAGATGATCGAACACGGTGCCTTCCGGATGAAAATCGGGTGACTGTTCGCATCCGATGGTTGCCGCCACTTCGGGCAGGATGTGTTCCAGCAACCCGCTCTCGCGAAGCAGATCAAGGCCGCGCGCCGCGTTGGAGGCAGGGCGCGTCACTCCGTGCGCGCCGCCACCAAGATGCGCCGCGGCGGCGGGCAGAGGACTGCCCGCCCTGCCTGCCGCCGGCTGAAACACTTTGATCAGTTCGTCCCGGACCCGTTCCACGCTGATCGTCTTGATTTTCGGCGCCTGCGCGCGCAACGCGGCGAATGTGTCGGGCTCGATGTCAAAATTGAGTTGGGCGGCGAAACGAACCGCGCGCAGCAGCCGCAGATGGTCTTCGGCGAATCGATCCCCCGGCACACCGATGGTGCGGATCCGCCGGGCCCGCAAATCGGCTTCGCCGTTCACCCAATCGTGCAGTTGCCGCTCCACCGGATCATAAAAGAGGCCGTTGATGGTGAAATCGCGCCGGCGCGCATCGGCGATGGCGTCGCCAAAGGTGACTTGCTCCGGATGCCGGCCATTCTGGTAATCCGCTTCGGCGCGAAAGGTGGCCACTTGAAACTGATGGCCGCCTTCGATCACGACGATCACCCCGAATTTGCGGCCGATGGCCAACGTCTGCGGGAAGAACTTCTCAATTTGCTCCGGTAGAGCGGAAGTGGCGATGTCATAATCGCCCACTTCACGCCCCAGTAGAAAATCCCGCACGCAACCGCCGACCCAGAACGCTGAGAACCCGCCGTTCTGCAGGCGCCGGACAATTGCGGCGGCAAGCTCGCGCCGTGAAACGCTCATGAAACTACGATTTCCGATTTGAGCGCCGCGCGCAACCGAAACCGGTGGAGGCAACATCGCTCCGGAAGCAAAGCAGAAAAGGGCAAATCCACCACTGTCACGAATTAACGCCAATCACCCTCCGCGGATCCATTTGCGAAAACTTGCGAATTTCGCGGAATCAAGAGTTCGCGGATTAAAAGTAGTCCGGTTCGTTGCCGGCTTTCCACTTGATGTTGCAGCCGATGCTGGGCTTCTGGATCTTCGGAACCGGTTCGCCCCCCAGCGTCGCGTCCAGCGCGGCGCGAAGGTCCTTTCCCGTGACGGGAACGCCGTTGCCCGGACGGCTGTCGTCAAACTGACCCCGGTAAACCAAGCGGTGGCTTTTGTCGAAGAGGAAAAAATCCGGCGTGCAAGCGGCGCGATAGGCTTTGGCCGCAGCCTGAGATTCGTCGTAGAGATACGGAAAAAGGTAGCCGGCGGATTTGACCTCCTCTTTCATCTTCGCCGGGCTGTCGTCGGGATAATCGGCCACGTCATTGGAATTGACCCCCACGATCGCCGCGCCTCGCGGTCGGTAATCGCGCGCCAATTGCGCCAGGCCGGCGCGGATGTGCTTCACGTAAGGACAATGGTTGCAGATGAACGCCACGAGCAGAGGCTTGCCCTTGAAATCGGAAAGCGAAACCGCTTTCCCGTCCGTATCCGGCAATCGAAAATCCGGGGCGGCCGTGCCGAGCGGCAGCATCGTGGAATTGACAGCAACCATGGAAGGAATGTGCAATGGCTCCAGCCGCTTGTCGAATGAAATTCGGGACCTCGACCAAGGGACAAACTTTGTCGCATATGCGACAAAGTTTGTCCCGGCGGCAGGAATGCCGCCATGAGCCGCCACTCCCCCATAGACAGAGGGCTCGCGGGGACGCTCGCCTCGCCTGTTCCGGGATTTGTGAGATGAGTTTCACGCTCCGCCATTGCCGAAGCCGGCGGGATCGTGCATTTTCCCGTTGCCGGCTGGAAATTGAACCATGACCTTTGACCAAGCCAAAACCTTTGACCAAGCCAAAATCCGCCACGCGGAATTGGCCGATGCCATCCGGCGGCATGACCGCGCTTATGATGAAGGGCATCCGCTCATCAGCGATTACGAGTACGACTTGCTCGAACGCGAACTCCTGGATCTGGAAGCCGAGTTTCCCAAACTCGCAACCGCTGATTCTCCCAGCAAGCGATTAAGAAGCGAACCGCTTGCCAAATTCGAGCGGCGCGATCACCTCGTGCCGATGCTTTCATTGGACAAGATTCAAGCGGCCGATCATCCGACCAAGGACGAGGAACCCGACGACGACAAGCGCCAGCGGCAACAGGATCAAAACACGCTCGAGGAACTCAAGCGGTTCGATGCCACGCTCAAGAAGCAACTCGGGTTGGCGTCTATCGAATACGTGATGGAACCCAAGGTGGATGGGGTTTCCATCAGCGTCCATTATCGGCGCGGCAAACTGGCATTGGGCATGACCCGCGGCGATGGGAAGGCGGGTGATGACATCACCGCCAACGTCCGGAAGATCAGGGCCATACCCCTCGAGCTGAAGTTGACGTCGCCGCCGCCACTGGTCGAGGTGCGCGGCGAAGTGTACATCTCGCTGAAGGACTTCGAAGCTTTGAATTCAAGGATTGAAGCCTCAGGTGAACAGCCTTTTCCCAACGCGCGCAACGCGACTGCCGGCACCCTCAAGCAACTTGATCCTCGCCTTGTCGCTCAACGGCCACTGAGCGCCGTGTTCTATGCCGTCGGCGCGCACGAAGGAATCGAGTTTGAAACACAAGCTCAAGTATTGGAATCGCTGAAGGAATTCGGCCTGCCGACGCAGCCGGTCTGGTGGGTTTGCTCCGGCATGGATGAAGTCTTGAAGTGTTACCAGGACAAGGTGGTGGCCCACTATGATGAAAAAAACGACCTGCGCACGCGGGTGCCCTACGACATAGACGGCATCGTGCTCAAGGTGAACCGGATCGCAGACTGGACGCGCATTCCCCCAAAAGCCAAAGCCCCGGGCTACGCCATCGTCCACAAACCCATCCCGTGGATCACGCCGGCGGAAACCGTCCTCAAAGCCATCACGGTTCAGGTGGGTCGCACCGGCGTGCTCACGCCCGTGGCGGAACTGGAACCGGTCTTCGTCCAGGGCTCGACGATCTCGCGCGCCACGCTGCACAATGAGGACGAAATCCGCCGGAAAGACATTCGCGTTGGCGACACCGTCGTCATCCGCAAGGCGGGCATGGTGATTCCAGAAGTCGTCGAGGTTGTGAAATCAAAGCGGCCGAGGGGCGCGAAGGCGTTTGACCTGGCTCAAACTGTCGGCGGCAAATGCCCCGCGTGCGGGGGGCCGATTGCGAAGGAAAAAGTGTCTGCCGGAGACAAGGAGGAAGTGGCCTGGCGTTGCCAGAATATCGCCGGCTGCCCCGCACAGCAGACGCGCCGGCTCGAATACTTCGCCCGGCGCAATGCGCTCGACATCGAGTCGCTGGGCGGCATTGTGGCGGAAAAACTGGTGGAACGCGGCCTAGTGAAGGAGCCTCTGGACCTTTTCGATCTCACCACGGACCAACTCGCGAAATTGAACCTCGGCACGGAGGATGAGCCACGCGTGTTCGGCGAGAAAAACGCGGTAAAAGTCATCGAAGCGTTGGAGCGGGCGCGCGACTTGCCCCTGCACCGCTGGATTCACGCGCTGGCAATTCCCGAAGTCGGCGAACAGACCGCATACGAGATTGCCCGGTGGCATCGCGACCTTGATGACGTCGCCGGCTCCAGGCTGCTGAAGATCATTGCAGAGGAAGGCAAGAACACGCTGGCATTGAAGGAGGAGATTGACCTGAGACTCGCTCAGAACGCCTCACTAAAGGCTGAAGCGGAAGCGCAAAAACAGAGCATCGAGAAGGAAATTGCCGTGCATCATAACGAATTGAGAGAGGTAGTCGAGCGTCTGGACAAGGCAGCTTTGACAGCAGAGGAGGCAAGGCGTTTGCGGAAAGTCCGCGATGGCATCAAAAACAAGATCAAGACTCGGGAGAATAAACTGCTGACAGTCGGGCTTTCTGAGGAAATTGGCCCGGTTGTGGCAACCAGCCTCACCCGCTTCTTTGCATCTTCGAATGGGAAGAAGGTTCTCCATCGCCTCCGGCAGCTCAGCATCCACCCGACCGAAACGTCCTCGAGCAGGCTTCACGCGGTGGCACACCCGCTTGCGGGCAAGACCTTCGTACTGACCGGCACATTGCCGACGCTTTCGCGCGACGAAGCCTCGAAGCTTATTCGACAAGCGGGCGGGAATGTCACCGGTTCCGTGAGCAAGAACACCAATTACCTGTTGGCTGGCGAAAGCCCCGGCTCAAAGTTGGAAGAAGCAAAAGGAATGGGCGTGAAGACGCTGACAGAACAGGAGTTTCTGGAGATATTGGGTTCTGCTTCAAAGCGCGATCCGAAGAAACAAAAAGAATTCTTTTGATGGATGCAGGCAACCATGCCCGTCCAGAGCAGTTCCGGTGAGCCATCCGGAGTCGAATTCTTGGTGGATGGGAGTCCTGTGAGAGTGTTCTGTCACTGCCAGGCAGGTGGTTCATGAAATACACGAACGGAGATTCATACACAGGTGCTCGATTCTCATGCCGCAGCCTCAGTCACCGTTCAAGAAGAATCGGTCGAAGCACCGAGTTGCGTCATCGGGCCGGCCTTTTGCGCGTTTCGTGTATTTCGTGGATCTTCCTCTTCACGGCACCGCGGGTAGAACGGGCTGACGAGCAAAATCTTACAATCCGCCTTCGAGGCCGCGGATGAAACCTGCGGTCCATTACAGGAGGTTGCTCCGTTGGAAATTTCTTCATTACTCGGCCGCTTTCAACGCGATGCAGAACGTGCTGCCGTGGCCCGGTGAACTCTTGACGCCAATCCGTCCGCCGTGCGCCAGAGTGATCTCCCGGGCGATGGACAAGCCCAGACCGGCGCCGGTTTTGGTCTGGCCCGGCGCGCGGAAGAAGCGGTCGAAAATCCGCGCCTGGTATTCCTCCGGAATGCCGGGCCCCTGGTCGGTGATGGAGAATTCCACGCAGTCGTCCTCGGAGCGGGCGGCACTCAGCCGGATTTCCCCCCCGGAAGGAGAATATTTGATCGCGTTCGTGATCAGGTTGTTCAACACGTGGCTTATGCGCTGGCGGTCCACGGAAACATTCGGCAGGCCCGGCTCGATCGTGCAACGCGTTTTCAGCCCGCGCGCGGAAATCTCGTCAGCGGTTTCCCGGATGACGGTTCGCATCAACTCCGCCGGCGCCGCCGATTCCCGGCGCAACCCCTGGTTGCCTTCCTCCAGTCGCGCGAGGTCCAGCAGATCGTTGAGCAGGCGCAACAACCGCTCGGTGTCATTTCGCGCGGTCTGCAGCAGCTCGTTCTGTTTGGCGGTGAGGCTGCCGACGCTTTTCTCGAGCAGAAGGTGCAAGGCCATCCGCACGCTGGTCAAGGGCGTGTTCAGCTCATGGCTGACGGTGGCCACGAGGTTGGATTTGGCCGAATCCAGGAGCCGGAAGCGGGTGACGTCGTACAGCACCACTGCCACGCCAAACAGGGCGTTCTCCTTGGTGCGCATCGCCAGAATGCGCGGCAGAAACGATTTTTCCGCTCCGTTGATCCGAAAGGAAACGGCTTCATCGAATCTGTGCGGCAGATAATTCTCGCCGCTGTCGAGCGCTTTCCGGGCGATGGTCTGCAAACGTTCGGGCAGTTGGGCGTCGAGGTGAAGCGCGGCGGAGAGATCGCCGGCCGCCGGGTTCTTCAGCTCGATTCGTCCTGCCTGGTCGAGCACGAAAATGGGGTCGGGAAACGACGCCAGCGTCGTTTCCATCGTACGATGGAGCCGGACGATTTCATCGGAGGTGTTTTGGCGATATTCCTCGAGTTGGGAGGCCATGTTGTTGAAGGACACGGCCAATTCACCCAGTTCGTCGCGGGACACCACCGGCACTGGTTGGGCCGGCTGGCCTTCAGCCAGTTCACGCGTCGCCCGGGTGAGCAATTGGATCGGGCGCAGGATCGATCGGCTGAGTTGAACGCAGGTGTAAAGGGAGATGACCAGCACGATCACCATGCCCATGATCATCAGGCGGGTGACTTTCTGGGTGGTGTCCTCGATGTGCTGGCTGGTGGCGAGCACCGCCAGGTAGTTCTGTTCGCGGATGCGCTTCAACAGCCCGTTCATCCGGGCAACACTCGATGCGAAAGCCTGCTCCTGTTCCTGGTCTTTAGGCGCCCGCAGCGCGTCCTGCGTGCCGAGTGATTTGATGAGGGCGTTGTAGTTGGTGGACAACTGCTCGTTCAGCTCTTTGATGCTGGTTGAGGCCGCGCTCTTGCGCTGCAACGCGAGGTTTTCCTCAAACCCGTTCTGGTATTTGGCAAAAAGCTTCCTGTCCAGGTTTCTCGTAACGGCGGCAAATTGCATTTCCTTTTGCATCCCCGCCAGGGCCTGGTTCATCGACTGCGCAGTCAGAATATTCTGGTAGTGTTCGCCCACCGCAAGATCGACGCTGAGCGCCAGGCGGGAGAAGCCGGTGACGGCATAGATGCCCAGGGCCAGCAGGATGATCACGAACGGCAACAAGCTGAGGAACAAACGCGTCCGCAACATCAAGGGAAAAGTGGGCACCTTCGCCGCCGGGCTCATAAAGTCATTCTCTTTCGTTTGCGGTACAGCGTGGCGGGGTCTATGCCCAGGATTCTTGCCGCCTCTTCCATCGTGGCGGTTTGCCGGATCACCCGGGCGATGTGTTCGTTCTCCAATTGCTCCAAAGAGATGCGGGAGCCCACCTCAAATCCTTGCAGCGCGGGCTGGGAATTCCGGGAAAACTTCTCCGGCAGGTCGGGGAGGTCCAATTCCGCGCTGCCGGCCAGAATGATGCCCCGTTCGATGACGTTGCGCAGTTCACGCAGGTTGCCGGGCCAGGAGTAGTGCCGCAACGCCTCCGCCGCTTCCCTGGAGAAGCCTTTGAGTTGTTTGCCGCATTGGCGTGAGAAAAACTGCAGATAGTTCTCGGCGATCCGGAGCACGTCGCCCTGCCGTTCCCGCAACGGCGGCAACTGGATGGCGATGACGTTGAGCCGATAATAGAGGTCCTCGCGGAACCGGCCGTCCTGAACCGCCTTCTCCAGGTTGCGGTTCGTCGCCGCGATCAGGCGCGCGTTGACCTGGCGGGTTTTGGTCTCACCCACCCGTTCGTATTCCTTCTCCTGGAGAAGACGGAGCAACTTGGGTTGCACTTCCAGGGGCACTTCCCCGATCTCATCCAGGAACAGCGTGCCGCCGTCGGCGAGCGCCACCTTGCCGACTTTGTCGGCGACCGCGCCGGTGAACGCGCCCTTGACGTGGCCGAAGAGTTCGCTCTCCAGCAATTCCCGGGAGAGGCTGGGACAGCTCACGGTGACAAACGCGTTTTCTTTCTGCGCACTGTTAGCATGAATGGCGCGCGCCAGCACGGTTTTGCCGGTGCCGCTTTCGCCCAACAACAGGATGGTGGCGGGGGTGACCGCCGCTTTGAAGGCCAGGTCGAGAACCTGCCGCATGGCCGGCTCGGAAGTGGCGAGGTCCGTGTCCGGTGCGTCCGAAGCCAGTTGCGACTCCAGTTCGGCCACGCGCTCGCGCAGCTTGCGATTTTCAACGATCCGCCCCACCACCTGCCGGATCTGATCGGGAGTGAAAGGTTTGGGGAGATAATCCGCCGCGCCCCGGCGCATGGCTTCCACAGCGGTCTGGATCGAAGCATAGGCGGTGAAGACCACGACCTCCAACCGGGGATCGATCTTCAGCAACTCGGGCAGCAAATCGAGCCCGCTCTCGCCGTTTAGTTTCAAATCGAGAAAGGCGATGTCGAAATGGCCGTTTTCCAACTGCCGGAGCGCCGCGGCGGAGTTCTCCACGCTCGCCGTCTCGTGGCCGATCGCTTCCAGCGCGACGGCGGTGGTTCGCCGGATGTTTTCTTCGTCGTCAATAATCAGCAGGCGCACCGCTCGGCTCGATTTCTTAGACTGCATCAAGATCATAATAACCCTATTTACCTCGACTAGCGAGGCTCACTCAACACAGGATTCTTTGGTTCCCCCCGAATCCCCAGCGTCGATCGTGCCACAGGGATTGTCCCGGCCCCGACGCTTGCCGCCGGCGGAAATGGGAAGCCCGGTCGAGAAAGAGTCCGTGCAATATGCAACCGGCAGGGAGTCCGTCGCTCGCATCCTGCAATCTGAAGCGAAGGTCCACTCCTCGGCACGGGATCGCGTTGCCGGCGGACGTAATACTCGAAGGTCTTTCCGGTTTCACCGCTGTTGCTGCGATTTTCAAAGGGAACCTTGCGAAAAGGATGTTGAATTTGTTCCGGCGACTTCAAGGGAATTGAAAGCCCCCCATGAGCGTCAGTGCACTGGCATCCCTTTTGCATGGCGGCCCGGTGTATGGTTGCTGTTGGATTTACGAGAAGAGGCGTTGCTCTCCATTCCTTGCTCTTCAGTGTCGTGATGGCGCTCCTCCCGGTTCCCGCTCTGGGCGTCCAGAAAGTGACCCTGGCCTGGCAGGCGAGTCCGGACCCCGACGTTACCAGTTATAAGGTTTACTATGGCATGGCCAGCGGCCGCTATACCGCGATCGTTCCGGTCACCAATACAACAAGCGCCACCATTTCCGGACTGCAAGAGGGTGCGACTTATTACTTCGCTGTCACTGCCTGCGACTGCTCAGGCCTGGAAAGCGTGCCTTCGAATGAGGTGTCTTACACGGTTCCCGGAGTCGTCCTGGCGCTGGAACCGATCAGGGCGGGTGGATTTCCCAAGGCTTTCTTGATCACCTCCGCGGGCGTGACTCCATCGCCCTGGGCGCTGGAGGCCTCCCAGGATGGGAACGTTTGGCGCACGGTTACGACCGGCACGAACTCATCGGTGCGTGTGGTGGCAGTCGTTTCCTCGGCTCCAGCCATGCTCTTCCGACTCAGCAGTGGAGAGGCCGGTGTTCGCCTGGCTCTGCAACGGAATCAACCGAATGAGTTTCCCGATTCGTTCCGGCTCACCGCGGCGGGGGCATCCCCGGGGCAATGGACGCTGGAAGCGCGCACGGATTCGCAGCCCTGGAGCACTCTCGCCGGCGGGACCAATACGCCGGTTAACGCGGCGCTGGTTGTTTCCACAACGCCGACGATGTTCTTCCGGTTGAAGGGTCTGTAGAGCCACATCGCGGCCCGACTCGCGCTTGAAATTGGGCGGCCGATTCGGGTAGTGTAAGCCCATGGCTTCCGAAGCCGCCAATGGCTCCAGCGGAACACCGCGCATCCTGATTGTCGATGATGACCCCGGGCAGCGCAGCCTGCTCGACTCATTCCTCCAGAGCCAGGGTTTTGCGACCGTGGCGGTGGATTCGGGCCAGCGCGCTCTGGAGACGCTCCGGACGGGCAAATTTGACATGATGATCTCGGACGTGCGCATGCCCGGCCTTTCCGGGCTGGATACGCTGCGGCGTGCGCGCCAGGAAAACGCCACCCTGCCGGTCTTGCTCGTCACGGCGTACGCGGACATCCGGGAAGCTGTTGGCGCCATGCGCGACGGCGCCGTCAATTACCTGGCCAAGCCCATCGATTTGGACGAACTGCTGTCTTCGGTCCAGCAAGCCACCGGCATTTCCAGGTCCGTTCCGCTCAAATACCATGAAGACAAGCAACTGCCGTCGTATGTCGTGGCCTGCAGCCCGCTCATGCAGGCGGTTGTGCGCGATGCCTCGTTGCTCGCCCCGTCCGAGACCCGTATCCTGATCACCGGCGAAAGCGGCGTTGGGAAAGAAGTTCTGGCCGATGTCATTCATGGCTGGAGTTCGCGTTCCGCCGGGCCGCTGGTGAAAGTGAACTGCGCGGCGATCCCGGAAACGCTTCTGGAAAGCGAATTGTTCGGCCATGAAAGAGGCTCTTTCACCGGCGCGCATGCGCAACGGATCGGCCGTTTTGAGGAGGCCAACAACGGAACGGTCTTTCTGGACGAAATTGCGGAAATGACACCGCACCTTCAGGCCAAACTGCTGCGCGTGACCCAGAACGGCGGCTTTCAGCGCGTCGGGTCCAATCGCGAGCTGCGGACGAACGCGCGCATCCTCACCGCGACGAACCGCAATCTGGAAGAGCTCGTGAAAGCCGGTCATTTTCGGGAGGATCTGTTTTACCGCTTGAATGTCGTGGAACTCAATATTCCTCCGTTGCGCGAGCGTCGCGAAGACATTCAGCCTTTGGCGAGCCTGTTTATTGCGGAGTTTGCCAAAGGGCGCGCGCGATTTTCCGAGCCGGTGGTCGCCTGCCTGCACGCGTATTCCTGGCCGGGCAACGTGCGCGAGTTGCGCAATGCCATGGAGCGCGCCGTCCTTCTGGCCCGCAGCGAGCTCATCCTGCTGGAGCATTTGCCCTCCCGCATGCGCGGCGCGGTGGGTCAACCATCCTCCGGAGCGACGACCGATCCCCGGCAACTGGAACAGATCGAACGGCAAGCCATTCTGGAGGCGTTGCGCAAGCATGAATTCAATCGCACGGAGACCGCCAAGGCTTTGGGCATCAGCCGGCGCGCGCTCATTTACAAACTGCAGCGCTATCGCCAGCAGGGGCACCAGACGGATCCGATTTAGAGCGGTTGCCCTGTTTCATTTCCGCATCGGGAGGGTTGCGCTGTGCGCCGCCGGGGACGCGACGCAGCGTCTCTGCTTTTCCGGCAATTACTTCTGGCAAATGCCCTGGTGTTTCGGTGCTTCCGCTCCTCCGCGTTTCCGCGATGGGGGCGGTCACCGCGCAAAAATCCGGCGTATGACTTCCTCGATTGGCACTTCCTGAATGTCAATATCGCTGATCGGCAATTCGTCAAGCAGCGCCTTGCACACCGCAATGACGCGGTCGCGCTTGACCTTGAGCGTGACGCTGCCGGCGTTCTGCGCGACGATCTCGCCGTATTTGTGGAGCCGTTCGGCCGAAAAACGCGCCGCCACCGCGACCTGAATCGTCACCAGTTTGAAATCGGCGAACCGATCCACGATTTCGCTCAGCCGGCCGTCGAAGGAGATGGCGCCCTGGTCGATGATGATCACCCGTTCACAGAGTTCCTGGATATCGACCATGTAGTGGCTGGTCAGCAGGATCGTGGTTTTTTCCCTGGCATTGTGCTCGCGCAGGAATTCACGCACGGTCTTCTGCGAGACGACGTCCAGGCCGATCGTGGGCTCATCCAGAAACAGCACCTTGGGCTGGTGCAGCAGGGACGCGATCAGCTCCATTTTCATCCGCTCGCCAAGCGAGAGTTCGCGCACCGCCACGTTGAGCTTGTCGCGGATGGCGAGCAACTCCGTCATTTCGGAGACGGCGCGTTCGAGGTGAGCGTCGGGGATGCCGTAGATTTTCGCGTTCAACTCGAGCGACTCGCGGGCGGGCAAGTCCCACCAAAGCTGGTTCTTCTGACCGAGCACGAGCGCGAACTGGCGGCGGTAGCCGTCCTTGCGTTCCCAAGGCACGTAGCCCAGCACGCGCGCCGAACCGCTGGTCGGGTAAAGCAAGCCGGAAAGCATCTTCAAGGTGGTGGTCTTGCCGGCGCCGTTGGGTCCCAGAAAACCCACCAGTTCACCCGGTTCAATGGTGAAGCGGACATCCCTGACCGCCACCGTCTGCTGGTATTCCCGCCGGACCAAACCCTTGAGGGCTCCGCCCAATCCCGGCGACTTCTGGTAGGTGCGAAAGATCTTGGTCAGGCCATTGACTTCGATGACGGGCATAGGGGGCCGCAAAAAAGCACAAAAGGTGCAATAAAGGGAAGTCTATTCGCGCCCTTTGCGCGTCTTGGCGGCAAGTTCACCGCATCAACTGCTTTTCCAGGTAACTGACGACCTGCCGGACGTTGGAATCAACTTCCATCCGGTCTTTGACGAGCCGGCAGGCGTGCAGCACCGTCCCGTGATCGCGGCCTCCAAACGCCTCGCCGATGGCGCTCAAGGAGCTTTCCGTCATCTGGCGCGAGAGAAACATCGCCACCTGGCGCGGAAACGCAATATTCTCCGGGCGTCGCTTGCTGGTCATGTCCGCGAGCCGGATGTCAAAATGCTCGGCGACCTTTTTTTGAATCACCTCGATGCTGATGGAAAAGCGGCCTTCTTCATGCAGGATTTCGCGCAACAGCCCTTCCACGACTTCGAGGGTCAGCTTCTTGCCCGTAAGCGAAGCATAGGAGGCCACGCGGATCAGAGCGCCTTCCAGGCGCCGGATATTCGTGCGAATCCGGTTCGCCAGGAAATTCATGATCTCCTCCGGCAAAACGACGCCCATCAACTGCGCTTTCTTGTTCAGGATGGCCAGGCGCATTTCGACATCCGGCGGTTGCAGGTCGGTAACCAGCCCCCATTCAAATCGCGAAACCAGACGATGTTCGAGGTTATGGATTTCGCTGGCCGGTCGATCGCAGGTCAGCACAATTTGTTTGTGGCCCTCATGCAGCGCATTAAACGTGTGGAAGAATTCCTCCTGAATGCGTTCTTTTCCGGCGAGGAACTGAATATCGTCGATTAGCAAGACCTCGGTCTGCCGGTATTTCTTGCGAAAACGCACGAGTTGGTTGTTCTGGATGGCATCGATGTATTCGTTGGTGAATTTCTCCGAGGACAAGTAGGTCACGCGCGCCCCCTTTTTCTGGCTGGTGACGTGCTGGCCGATCGCGTGCAACAAATGCGTTTTGCCCAACCCCACCCCGCCGTAAAGGAACAACGGATTATACGATTTGCCGGGCGCCTGGGCCACCGCCAGGGCGGCCGCATAAGCAAAATTGTTGTTGTTTCCAACCACGAACGTGTCGAACGTGTTCTTGGGGTTGAAACCCAACTCCGCATTGTGCGAATTCCGATCGGGCGCGGGTTCGGCCGATCTTCCTTTCGGGGCCGAGGGCGGGGTGGCGGTGGCCGGAATTGAAGCCGCGCCGACCTTGAATTTCACCTGCAACTGGCGGCCCGCGGCAAGCGCCACCACATCCTGCAGCAGCCCCATGTAATTGTCCTTAAGCCAGACCTCACAAAAATCGTTGGCCACCTCAAGCAACAGGCTGTTCGCGTCCACAGAGGACGTCCGCAGCGGCGCGAACCAAAGATTATAGGTGTCGGCACTGAGCATCGAACGCAGGTGTTCTTGCGCTGAACTCCAAATTCTTTCTGCGGAAGCTTGCATGTTTTTTTATCCCAAAAGCCCCTGTTTTCGGGCGTTTTATTCACCTAGCTTCTTAACGCATTTGTGACACAGCTCTGAACCAATGTTTCTAACACCAAATTCGTTTTCGGCCAGCAAAATCAATACGCTCAACCTTCTCCACTTCAACCTCACCGTCTTCTTAAACCGCAAAATGCTTGTAATCAATTACTTGCATCAAAATCACCCCGGGAATCCCCTGCTTTCCTTCTCACCTGTCGTCCATCGTGCGATGAGTCGGCGCTGCCGGGAGTGTTTCTATTCAATGTACCCGCAACTTTCGAGGACAACATATTAACTCTTGTTCACGAGTTATTCACAGCCAATCCCGACCAATAAAATCAGGCACTTTGTAACTTTTTCTGGCGACCACAGGCACCTCCGGCTTCTAGCGCCCGCGCGGAAAGCTCCGCGGCACTTTCCGGCTTGCGGCAGTCGAATCTCCACCAATACAACCAGTCCCAACCAACACTCAGACGGCTTGTTCGCCGGTTTCTTCCGTGCGGATGCGCACCGCGTTTTCGATGGAGCTGACAAAAACCTTGCCGTCTCCGATCTTGCCGGTTCTTGCGGCCTTGACGATGGCATCGACCGTGGCGGACACCAGCGTGTCCGGCAGGACAATTTCGATTTTAAGCTTCGGCAAAAAATCCACGGTGTACTCGCTGCCGCGGTAAATCTCGGTGTGACCCTTCTGGCGGCCAAAACCTTTGACCTCCGAAACGGTCATGCCTTCAACTCCGAGATCGGATATCGCCTCTTTGACATCTTCCAGTTTGAAAGGTTTGATGATGGCTTCGATCTTCTTCATCGCCGCTCCGACTTGCAGCCGCATACTAACAATCAACCTGCGCCTGTAAACAGGAATGTTGAAAGAAACTTTCTGCGGTGCCCGGTCTGCGGACCTCTTGCCCAAATCGATTCGCCAAGCCGGAGCGCAAATCGTCCCGGTTCGCAGCGATCAGGAAAACCCGGAATCCGGAACGGCTCCAGGGCCATAACCATGCGGAGATCTTGTGTTTTGTGCATCTTATGATCAAGCGCAAGTATATTAATATAGGTCGAACTTGTATTTGACACGGATTAGAAAGCATGATCTGATTACAGTAGAAAGCGCGAACCCAATCTCTAAGCGCATTGTCTTTTGTTCTTTGAATGAAAGCTGATTTCGGCGCCGGTTCATGGTACAGGCCGGGGTCGATGTTCTCCGTTGTCCCACTGTTGTACTATTCGAAATTCCCCGGGCTTCTCAGTCACCCCCTGATTGATTAGCCCGGTTTTTTTGTGCGCGTGCTCTCCGTGAACCGTGCAGCGGAGCGCGGACATCGCTCTCCGCTTGGCGCGTCCGTCGGCCACAAGCCGAAAGGAATATCGACGCTCCAGTCCTTTGGTGGTTCAAGGTTCCAAGGGCGCGCCCAAAACAGCGTCCCGGCTACGACGCTGCCTCCGCCAGCTCGGCTTTCCTTTCCCAGCGCCGGGGCGTCCGTTCCGGCAACGAGATGTCCACTTTCGCATAATAGGTTTCCTCGCCCAGAAGATCGTCCGCGGCCTGCTGGAGCTCGCGCGAGGGCGTAACGAAGAACCGTTCGTGGGTTTCGACAAAAACCACTTCCCCCGTCGGGCGCACAAAGCACAGGAACAACGGGCATTTTCCGGGATGCGCCGCCACCAGATCGCGCACCGCTTCCAGGTGTTGGGGCTGCACATGCGCCGTGTGCAGACGCAAGTGAACCTGCCTGGTGAAACGCCGCGGCGCCTCCTCCAACAGCATGATTTCCTGCGGAAAGATTTTCGGCTTTTCATCCGCGTTGTTCACTTCCCCGATCACCAGGATCGCTTTGCTCGGCACGAGGAGTTCACGGCACTTCTCGTGGTTTTCGTTCAGGCAAAGCACTTGCACGGAGCCTTCCAGATCTTCCAGAGTGACCAGGGAGTAAGGTTTGCCGCTTTTTTTCGAAATGCCGTGCTGCACCGCGGCGACCAGCCCGCCAACGCGTGTCAGACTGCGGTTCGCCAATTGGGCCAGGGCGGCCGTGTTGGCCAGCGCGTATTTTTTGAGAAGCGGCGCGTAGGGCGTGAGCGGATGGCCGGTGACATAAAAACCAAGCAGTTCCTTCTCATGCGCGAGCAGTTCGTGCTGCGGCCATTCCGGCAAATCGCCGGCGGATTCCGGCAGGGGCGGCGCCTTTTCCTCCAGAACGCCGAAAAGAGAACTTTGCCCGCGCTGCCGGTCGGCAATGATGCCGGCGGCGCGCGCCAGCGTGCGCTCCAATTGCGCCAACAGGGTGGCGCGCGTCCGGCCAAACCCGTCGCACGCCCCGCATTTGATGAGCGCCTCCAGCGCTTTGCGGTTGACCGAGCGGCTGTCCACGCGCTCGCACAGGTCCGCCAGCGAACTAAACGCGCCGCCTTCGCTCCGCGCCTTCAACAGGGTTTCCACCGCCACTTCACCCACCCCTTTGATCGCCGCCAGGCCGAAACGAATGGCTTCCCTCTCCGGGTGGGGTGAGATTCCATCGGGCCCAGGCATTTCATGTTCCGCGGAATTTGGGCTCGAGGGGACTCTTGCCCCACCGGTCTGGGCGGGCGCAAAAAACACCTCGCTTTCATTCACGTCCGGCCCGAGCACTTGAATGCCCATCCCGCGCGCCTCGGCGATGTACTGGCTCAACTTGGCCGTGTCCGCCATGTCGTTGGTCATGAGGGCACAGAAGAATTCAACGGGATAATTCGCCTTCAAGTAGGCCGTTTGATAGGCGACGATGCCGTACGCGGCGGCGTGGGATTTGTTGAAGCCGTAGCCGGCGAATTTTTCGAGCAGATCGAAGATCTGATTGGCCTTGGCTTCCGGGATCTGGTTCTTCTGCCGGCAACCCTTTACGAAAATGGCGCGTTGTTTGGCCATTTCCTCCGGCTTCTTCTTGCCCATGGCCCGCCGCAGCAAATCCGCGCCGCCGAGCGTGTAGCCTGCCAACACCTGTGCGGCCTGCATCACCTGCTCCTGGTAGATCAAAATGCCATAAGTCTCGCGCGCAATTGGTTCCAGCAAAGGATGCTCGTATTCAATCTTCACTTCACCGTGCCGGCGCCGGATGAATTCCGGGATCAGATCCATCGGCCCGGGACGGTACAGCGCCACCAGCGCCGTGATGTGTTCGACGGAGCTGATCTCGAATTTGCGGCACAAGTCGCGCATCCCGCTCGATTCCAACTGGAAAACGCCCAGGGTGTTCGCCTTATTCAGCAGGCCATACGTTTTGGCGTCGTCCAAAGGCAGGTGATCTATCGGCACCTCGATGCCGCGCGTGCGCCTGATCAGGTCGCACGAGTTGCGAATGACCGTGAGCGTCTTGAGGCCCAGAAAATCCATCTTCAACAAGCCGAGGTCGCCCACGGGCCCCATCGCGTATTGCGTCACGATCGTGCCGTCTTCGTCCTGTTTGAGCGGGAGTAGATTCACCAGCGCCTGGTCTCCGATGACAACCCCGGCGGCGTGCACACTCGCGTTGCGGGTGAGGTCCTCCAGGATAAAGGCGGTGTCCACAAGTTCGCGGGTCACCTCCTCGGTTTCGTAAGCCTGCTTGAGTTCCGGCGACTGTTTGAGCGCCTTTGCGAGCGTCATCTTCAAATCATTCGGAATCATCCTGGCGAGCCGGTCGCACTCGCCGTAAGTCAATCCCATGACCCGCCCGACGTCGCGCACGACCGATTTGGCGCCCATGGTGCCGAACGTGATGATCTGGGCCACAGCGTCGCCTCCGTATTTCCGGCGGACGTATTCAATCACATCCGCCCGACGATCGTCGGCGAAGTCGATGTCGATGTCCGGCGGGTTCACACGCTCGGGATTCAGAAAACGCTCGAACAACAGCCCGTAGCGGATCGGATCCACGTTCGCAACCTCGAGCAGGTAAGTGACAAGGGAACCGGCCGCCGAACCGCGCGCCACGCAGGAAACACCTTTGCTGCGCCCATACTGGACGAAGTCGGCAACGATCAAAAAGTAGCTGAGGAACCCGGTCTTTTCGATGACCTTGAGTTCGAGTTGGAGGCGGTCAATGACCGCTTGGACGGCGGAACGGGCGGGATCCTGGGAGGCGGCGCTCTGTCGCTGCCCTGAATCAGGGGGCGCTGACAGAGCAGTGCCCTCCAATGAATACGTGGGCAGCCGCGTGGGGTCTTCCACGCGCTCCACGATGAATTCCGGTCCTTCGGCTCGCGCGTGGATGCCGTAGCGCTGGCGCAACCCTTCCGCCAGCATATGTCGCAAATACCCTTCACGCGTGAAATGTTCGGGCGGCCGGAAAACCGGGTAGTGCAATTTCCCGAACTCGATTTCGAGGTTGCACTTTTCGGCGACCTCCAGAGTGTTGCGGACCGCCTCGGGCACCTCCGCAAAACGCGCTTTCATTTCCTCGGCGGAACGCAGGTAAAACTGTTCCGGGGCATACTTCAACCGCTTCGTGTCCGCGAGCAGCGTCTGCGTGCCGATGCAGATGAGGCAATCGTGCGCGTGCGAATGAGCTTTCTCGAGGTAGTGAACATCGTTGGTCGCGACGAGTTTCAGGCCGAATTCCCTGGCGCAAGGAATCAAATAGCGGTTTACCTTCGCCTGCTCGGGCAGATTATGATTCTGCAATTCCAGATAGAAGTTCTCCGCGCCCAGCGTCTGCTTGAACCAGTCAACTGTCTCCCAGGCCTTTGGCAGATGGTCCTTCAGGATCCACTCCGGAATTTCGCTCGCCAGACAGCCCGACAACGCAATCAGCCCGTCTTTGCAGGCCGCCAGAAGCTCTTTGTCGATGCGCGGCTTGTAGTAATAGCCTTCCAGATGCGCCGCCGTGGTGAGCTTGATGAGATTCTTGTAGCCGGTTTCGTCCTTGGCCAGCAGCACGAGATGGTGGTAGACACCGCGACCGCCGGCGCCCGTTTTTTTTTCGAACCGGCTGCCTGGCGCAACGTAAACCTCGCAGCCGACAATCGGTTTGATGCCTTTTTGCCGGGCCGCCTGGTAAAAATCGATGGCGCCGTAAAGCACGCCGTGGTCGGTGATGGCCAGCGCCGGGAACTTCAATTCCCGGGCCTTATCCATCAACCGGTCGAGCCGGCAGGCTCCATCTAGCAGCGAATACTCGGTGTGCAGGTGCAAATGGACAAAGTCCGCGTGTGACATGCCGTGAATCTACCGCCCGCCGCGCCGGGTGTGCAAGGAAGGGATATTCACAGACACGGAAACCGTGGAGATCAACAGAAGGGGTGAACCTCGAAATGCGAAATCCGCGAAGCATTTAAGCCTTCGTTTTCGCTCTTGAATTCCCATCGCTGACTTTTTGCGCTTCTCTGCGGCAACCCACGCGCATAAACTACGGAGCCCTGGCATGGCGGGCCCCATGGACACAGCCTCGGAACGACCTATAGATCTCCCAATCAATTCACGCCCTGTGCGAGTGCCACAAAAGACAGTCTAAGACCGGAGTTTGCGCCTTTCAGGCACCCAATTTCCCACGAGTTCAACATCAGCCCTCAGTTCGTCCAGAGCAGGCGTCGGTTCGATGATGCCACTGCTTGTTCATGCCCTCGCAACGAATTGGAGCACATCGTCATCGCTGTTTTAATCATCCTGAAGGGATTCCATGCGGCAGCGGTAGCTGGTCCTATTGCCAATATATTCAACGTACGTTGAATATATTGGCACGAGCGACTCGAGGCACTTTCCAGAACGAGCGGGTTCAGGTTTTTGGGGATGTCAGACCCGGGTACGATTCCGGTCACGGAAGCCTGAACGGATTCCACAAGGCCGTCGACCGGAGTCTGTGCTTCTGGCGCTTGCTTCCGGCAAATCCCTTTCTCGGGATCGGAAAACGAATCCGCGGCTATCCTCGCTTGAAGAAGTCCTTGATCACATCCGCCACGCGCTGGATTTGTTTGTCCGTTAATTCCGGATAGATTGGCAGGCTGAGACACTCCCGCGCGGCCTTTTCGGTGACCTGGAAATCGCCGGCTTTGTGACCCAGGTTCGCGTAGCACTTTTGGAGGTGCAGCGGGACCGGGTAATGCAACGCGCAGCCGACGCCGTTGGCCTCGAGATGTTTCTTCAGTTCGTCACGCCGCGCATGGCGCACCACGTAAAGGTGATAAACGCTTTCGGCATAGGCCGCCTCGCGCGGCAATTGCAGCGGCGTGTCGGCCAGCAGGTCGTGATACGTATGCGCGATGGTCCGGCGCTTCTTTGTCCAGGCGGGCAAGTGCTTCAATTTCACCGCGAGGGTCGCGCCCTGAAGGCCTTCCATGCGGTAGTTGAAACCGACTTCATCGTGATAGTAACGCACGCTTGAGCCGTGCTCGCGGAGCGAACGCGCCCGAGCGGCATAAGCGGCATTGTTGGTCACCAACGCGCCGCCTTCACCGCAGGCGCCGAGGTTTTTGCCGGGATAAAAGCTGAAACTGGAAACCTGGCCGAAAGTGCCGATGGTTTTGCCTTTGTATTTCGCGCCGTGCGCCTGCGCCGCGTCTTCCACGAGCGCCAACTTGTGTTTCCGGCAAATCTCCAGGATCGGGTCGATATCGAACGGCTGGCCGTAAAGATGCACCGGGAGGATGGCTTTGGTGCGAGAGGTGATGGCGCGTTCCACAAGCTTCGGATCGAGGTTGAACGTGGCGTCGTCGATATCCACGTAAACCGGCCTGGCGCCCACGTAGGAAATGGCCCAACTCGTGGCCACAAACGTCATCGGGGTGGTGACGACTTCATCGCCCGGCCGGATACCCAGCAGCAACATGGCGATGTGCAGCGCCGAAGTGCCGCTGTTAAAACCCACGCAGTGCTCGGCCCCACAATACCGCGCGAAGTCTTTCTCGAACTGGGCCACATCCGGCCCCAGGCAGAACGAACCCTTGTCGATCGTGCGCGCGACGGCGGCGTCAATCTCCTGGCGGATGCCGCGCAATTGCGCCGGCAGGTCAAAATAGGGCACCGGATCGCTCATTTCTCATGTAAATGGTCAAATGTTGCCGGGAACATATCCGAACGTCGGGTGACTTAACAAGAGAATCGTGCGTCAATCCGGGTTCTCTTTCAGCCACTCCTGCATTCTCTGAGGCCATTTGGCCGGGTCATCCTCGTCCAGGTAAAGCTCGAGCAAATCTTTCGCTTCTTCGGCCTTGGGATGATCGGCATTCTGCGCCACCTGAAGGAGCGCGGGCAACTTCACCGAATTCGGGCGGTTCAACACATCGCTCATCAGCACGTCCAGCACGGATTCAGGCAATTTCGCCTTCTGCAGCAGTTGACCCAGTTGCGTGTAATTCTCGTCCGGGACCAGGTTTGAGAGATGTTGCGCCACTTCCACCTGACCTTCTTCCCCCAGGCGCGGGAACATCTCGTACAGTTGTTTGACTTTGTTCGTGTCGTCGTCGTCGGAACCCAGGATATCGTCGAGTTTGTCCTCCCAATTCGCGGCGAGGTTCGTCGTGGCAATCGTCGCGGCCATCGTGTTTGCCGGCGGGGTTGAGGTTCTGCCGCCCGCCAGTTCCATCGACGGCGACGAGGTCAGGGACAAAGGGCTCGGGACGGCGGAGGCGGTTGATCGTCGAGCTTCAACGGGTTGTGAGACTGGAGGCGAAGGCTTTTCCCTGCTACCCCACCAGCCGATCAGAATTCCCACGACGACGATTCCTGCCAGGATTCCGAGGCCGATCAGAAATTTCGAAAACTTTTGCATGATTTCTCAGTTCTTGGCATATGTTGTCCGATTTTGCCCGTGAATCAACCCTTTTGCGGTTGGAAGGAAGCAACCTGGCGCCGCCACCGGAACGACGGGTAAATCCGGCGTTTCACCCCGCAAAAAAGTCCGGGCTCAGGGCTTCCTTTCGTCGCGGCGATAAAGCTCCGGATTAAGAGCGGCGGCGTTGCACATTTTGAATTGCCGGTAGCGCTTGAACCGGCGCGTGCCGTTCTGGAATTCGTCCAACAACCTTTCAAGACAGTCTCTCAGGTCCCGGAATTGCTCCTCCAAAGCCCGGCACTCTTCCTGGCAGAGGCGCCGGGGCTCCTCGGCCGCCGAAGCGCGGTCGGCCTCAATGGCTAAGTTTGGGTCTGGAGTTCGTAAAGTCTCCGATACGTCCCGTCTCGCCGGATGAGTTCGGCGTGCGTGCCGGTTTCCACGACCCGGCCCTCGCGCAGCACAGCGATCAGGTCGGCTCGCTGAATGGTCGAAAGGCGGTGAGCGATGCAAATGGTGGTTCGCCCTTCCATGAGCTTTTCCAGCTCCTCCTGCACCAGACGTTCGGATTCGGCGTCGAGCGAACTGGTCGCTTCATCCAGAACCAGAATCGGCGCATCCTTCAAGAGCGCCCGGGCAATGGCAATGCGCTGCCGCTGGCCGCCGGACAAGGCCATCCCCTTCTCCCCAACGACGGCGTCGTAACCCTGGGGCTTTTGCATGATGAACTCGTGCGCGTTGGCGCAGCGGGCCGCGGCTTCGATTTCCTCATTCGTGGCTCCCGGCCGCCCGACGGCGATATTGTGGCGGATGGTGTCGTGGAACAGAATGGTTTCCTGAGTCACCAGGGCGATCTGACGGCGCAGGTCTTTGATCGCAACGTGGCGGATGTCCGTTTGTCCGATGCGCACCGAACCGCGCAGCGGATCGTAAAAACGCAGGAGCAAGTTGGCGATTGTGGTTTTTCCGGACCCGCTGCTCCCGACCAGGGCCAGCACCTGTCCATTCTTGACCGTCAGATTGATCCCGCGCAGGACCGGCTTCTCACCGTAGTCAAAATCGACGTGGTCGAATTGAATATCGGCGCGTCTCGCTTCCAGGGGAACGGGGTCGGGCGGGTCCACCACGGCGCTCTTGGTATCCAACAGTTCGAAAACCCGTTGGCTGGCCGAAGCGGCCATGTGCAGTTGATTGTGCAGCCGGGTCAGGTTTTTGATCGGCGGGTACATCAGGACGATGCCGGTGATAAAAGCCACGAAATCTCCCGGCGACGGCTTGGCCTTCGGGGAAAGCTGCACAAAAATCAAAACCAACGCGACTCCCAGCGCGCCCAGAAACTCCATCAATTGGCTGGGGATCTCATTGGCCCGGATCACCCGCATGACGTGGCCGACGTACTGGCGGGTGGTTTGACGGAACTGCGCCAGAACGGTGGCTTCCATGTTGTAGGCCTTGATGATGCGGTTGCCGGTGAAAGATTCGTGCATCAGCCCGGTCAAATCCGAAATGTGGCCCTGCATGGCGCGGGCCGACTTGCGCACTTTGCGGCCGTAAATAATGATGGGCGCCAGGCACGCCGGCAACACCACCATCGAGACCAGGGTCAGCATCGGTTGCCGTGTCAAGGCGACGATCAGAATCGTCAGAACGGTAATGGGATCTTTGACCATGGACGCAAAGGAACTCCCAATAATTCCATAAAGGATCTGAGTATCATTGGTGATGCGCGAGATCAGGTCGCCCGTTCGGGCGCGGCTGAAGAACGCCAACGAGAGGTTTTGCAGATGATCGAACAACCGCGTCCGGATGTCGGCAATGGCGCGGGCTGCCGCCCAGTTCATGAGGTAAACACTGAGGTAGGCCAGCACCACGCGAACCAGCATGAGCACCGGGATCAAACCGATCACAAGCATCATGCCCGCCTTGGAGGACGGTGCCGTCACCGCCGGTACCCAGGATCTGAGCGAATCGGCCACCGGACGCAAGGGGGCGGGCGCTTTGTCGAACAGTTCACCCACGTTGACCGCCCCGGTGGAAACCAGATTCACCACGGGCTTGATGACGAGAACCAATGCGCCATTCGTCAAGGCATAGAGAACGCCGCAAAGAAGGCCCAGCAGCAGGCGAGGCTGATAAGGTCGAACGAAAGCGTACAGGCTGCGCAGAAATTTGACCATCGGCCGGATTATGTGCACGTCCGTTGCGCAGGGCGAGAATTTTTCGGCAGGTAGCGGCAGCGTTCAACTGCGCCCGCCGCGTTCATTGGTTGGGCCGGCCGCGAGCCCCTCTCCCGCTTGCCGGCCAACCCGCGCCGCCAAAACCATCCGCCTCCGGATGCCGGGCCAGGAATCCCTTTTTCTCAAACCATCGCCGGCAATTCTGAAACGGCCTGGTCAGCTTATGCCTCAGCCAGCAAAGGGCGTAGGCGCTCCGGCTCAGGTCCCTGGCCATCGCCGCGGCTACCGCCGCGGGTCTCTCCCGGCGGCGTTTGCGCAAATAATATACCTGGGTGAAAATGGCCTGCGACGTTATGAAATCTTTCATCCAGGGCCGGGTGTAGTATCTCTCCATCAAGGTGAGATCTTCCTCGGCGGTGTCGCCACGGCGCCGGTTGACTTCGCTTTGCTGCGCCGGATGCTGACGGAACGCGCACAGCGGCTCGGCGATGTAGGCCAACCGGCCCTGCTCCAGCAAGTGAAACCACATCTCCAGGTCCAGCAACTGTCTCAACCGCTCGTCAAAGCCGCGCGCCGCCTGACTCTTGCGGAACAGCGCGAGCGAAGGTTCTCCGATCAGATTGCTGTTCCGGGCGAGGCATTGCACGATGACTTGTTTTCCCTCCCGCACACCCGAACGCCGGAAACAGTTGCGCACGCCAAGCGGCCGCGACTGCCCGTCGATCAACTGCGCCGCCGACACGACCAGCGATACGGAAGAGTCGCGTTCCAGCACGGTCACCATCCGGCGCAGCACCGATGGATCGAGAAGCTTGTCGTCCTGCAACACGTATTTCAGAAACTCACTTCCGGCCGCTCTCAGGCAGGCGTTGAAGTTGCCGCCGATGCCCAGGTTGCGCGAATTCCGCCACCACCGGATGCGACCGTCGCGTTGGGCATAGCGCTGGATCACCGCAGCCGAGCCGTCTGTAGACCCATCATCGCTGAGAAGCACCTCATAATCGCCGAAGTCCTGCGCCAGAACCGATTCCAGGCATTCGGCCAGGAACGATTCGCCGTTGAAGACGGGGATCAAGACGCTCACCAATGGGGTGCGCATGTATGCGCCTGAGAATACCGTTGCCGGCTGCCCTTGTCCACCGTCCCCTGCGGCGCTTCCCGGGTTCTCATCCCTTCGTCGCCAGCACGATATCCTGGTAATCCAGGAACGGGCTCCGGCCGCACCAGGAGCCAAAATGGATCGGCTCAATGACGCGCAAACCCCGCTCAGGCAGGCGGTCGCGCACATAATGCTCCTCAAAGGCGATCGCGGCCTCGGGAGTGTCCTCGCGGATCGAATAGCAGTCCGTCAGCTTGAACTTGAAGTCGAGACTGGCGCCGGCTCGGGGCAAATCCCGAACTTCAGGGTTGAGCAGGAAAAAGCTGATCATGCACCGCGCGCCGGGCTTCATCACCCGCGAAATCTCCGACAAATAATGGTTCATTTCCGGCGCTTGCATGTGGGTGAAAACCGAGGTCAGAAAGACGAAATCGAAAGCACGATCCTCGTAAGGGAAATGATATTCGCTCGCCCGGATCCGTCCTTCCGGGTGATAACTCTTGTTGTAAAGATCCGCGAGCTGGAAATGGAAGTTCGGCCGTTTGGACGTGATCCGTCGCTCGCACCAGCGAATCCCCTCGCGCGTGATGTCGAAGCCCCGGTAGTCGCCCTTGTCCGAAATATAGTCCATGAGGGGCACAGCCATCCGCCCGCAACCGCAGCCAACATCCAGCACGTAATGATCCGGTTTGAGGCCGCCTAGCTGGGTAAAATGGCGGAACCACCTGTTGCCGACCACCCGGTAATCCCCGCCGCCCACGCTGTCAATCAACCTCCGCGAGGGCAGCAGCGGATCATGCTTTCCCAACAGGATCTGGATGGACTCGGCGATCGATTCGCAGGCGTAGCGGATTTCGCGGATCAGTAGTTTGGCCATGGGCGTTCTCGAAATATTGGAATCTTGATTTTTCTTGTGCTCGTGGATTCGTGTTGACGGCGCGAGCGTATTTTGCCGCGGAAGGATGTCAAGCCGGTTGTTCGGTTCAATAGAACCGGTAGTGGTTTAGTTTCGCCAAAAAGTTGGTGAGGCGAGGCTCCCGGCGAGCGGCGCCTTGATTGGAGGGCACTGCTCCGTCAGTGCCCAAGAAATAAGGGAAGCGACAAAGCGCTTCCCTCCAACGCAATCGCGGCTCGCCGGGCAAATCTCGTTCGGTTTCCGGGTCTCGAGGACGCTCGCCCCACCGAACTGCACCACAACCAATGAACCGGCTTGCTTGATAACGGCAACATGATTTCGTAAACTCACGCGTTGCGCTCTTCCATCGCGCCGGCGCGGCGGGCGAAGAGCCGCACCCGGAAAGAAGCACGCCTTGAAGATCAATGACTATTATCGTCGTCGCCTGACCGAAAACGAGGTTTCCGAGGGATTGCACCGCAGCTTCATCGGCGGCATGTGGGATGAACTCGGCAAACTGCAGATCGATTTTGTCAGAGCGGAAGGGTTGCAGGCCGGGATGAACTTTCTGGATGTTGGCTGCGGGCCGCTGCGCGGGGGGGTGCGGTTCATCGACTTTCTTGACGCCGGCAATTACTACGGTGTCGACATCAACCAATCCCTTTTGGATGCCGGTTACGAGCGTGAACTCTCGCCGGCGTTGCGGGCGAAAACTCCCCGTAAAAACCTGCTCTGCGACGAACACTTTGGTTTCTCCCGGTTCGGCCGGACGTTCGACTATGCCGTGGCGCAGTCCGTGTTCAGTCATCTGCCCTTGAATCACATTCGTCTCTGTCTGATCGAGCTCGGAAAATGCATGCGGTCGGGCGGAAAGTTTTATGCGACGTTCTTCGAGTCGCCTGCCGGGCATCCCCTGGATCAACCGTTGGTCCAGCAGCCCGGAGGGGTTACCACCTATGCGGACCAGGATCCGTATCATTATAAGCTGGCTGATTTTTCGTGGTGCATCGGGGAATTGCCCTGGCAGATCCACTACGTAGGCGAGTGGAACCATCCCCGCGCGCAGAAAATGCTTCGGTTCACGAGAAAATGACCGGCGCCCCGGCAGCTATGAATGGTTTCACCGGCAAGTCCAAATCCATCTGCATCCTCGGCATGCATCGGAGTGGCACCTCGGCCATCGCGCGCGCCATGAACCTGCTGGGGGCCTACCTGGGGGAGGATGAAGATTTGATGCCTCCCACCCGGGCCAACCCCGAAGGGTACTGGGAACGGCTCGATATCTGCAATCTGCACGGACGCCTGCTGGCGCACCTCAAGAGGACTTGGGACACGGCTGCCCCGTTGCCGGACCGGTGGCACCTGTCCGATGAAATTCGTCCCTTCCGAGAGGAACTCAAATGGCTGGTCGCGGCCAACCTGGCCCATCACCCGCTCTGGGCGTGGAAAGATCCCCGAACCTGCATTCTGCTCCCCCTCTGGAGGGAGGTGCTCGCGGAACTGGGAGTTGAACTGTCCTGCGTCTTTGTGGTCCGAAGCCCACTGGACGTGGCCAATTCCCTGAGGACGCGAGACCGCATCCCGCTCGACAAAGCATTCGGCATGTGGTTCAACCACAACATCGTCGCCCTGCGCGATGCGGCCGAAGTTCCCACGGTGTTCTTGAGCTATGACCGGCTCCTCGAATCATGGGAGCCGGAACTGCGCAGGTGTGCCGCTGCCCTTGGCCTCGATTGGCCGGCGGACGAGCGACGAATCAAGGAGATGATGAACGCGTTTATCCGCCCCAACCTGCGGCATAGCCGGACAAACCCCGAAAAACTCCAGGGCGCTCCCCAGCCGGTGCGGGAACTCTATGGAATTCTGATCGAGGTCATCGATCACCCGTCCGCGCCTGACGGCCACTTTCGTGATACGGTTGGCCGGCTATCCCGGAACTTTGATGCCTACGCCTCCTTTTTCGAAAGCGATCTCGACAATCTCTTTGTGGCGCGGATCACCCACCCGCCTGTGGATGCCGTCTTTGTCATCGCCGTCGGCAACCAGTGGGATCATGCGGCCCGCTGCCTGAAGAGTCTTAGTCGCAGCGGCGTGCCCGACACCGATGTTGTGCTGGTGGTGGACAACGCCTCAACCGACGGAACCCGGGAGTTCCTCGCCGCACGGCCCGATCTTCGCGTCCTGTGCAACCACACCAGCCCGGGGCGCAGCGCCGCCTGGAACCAGGGCGCCAGCGCCACCGACTCCACCTGGATCGTGATCCTGGACAGCGAGGCCATCGTCGCCCCCGGCTTTTTGGAGGGCCTGGCCGCGTTTGCCCGGGAACAACGCAGCGATATCGTCAGTCCCGCCATGGTGGAAGGGGATCTGGATTATGATTTTCTGACCTTTGCCGAAGAGTTCACAAGAAAGATGAGATTTGCCTGCCGTCACGGTGTGGCCTGGGGTTTGTCGTTCATGGTGCATCGCCGCGTCTTGGACACGGTGGGACCCTTTGATACGCAAGCCGATCTCGCCGGTCAGGAGCATGAAGATTTCTTCCGGCGCGCCCGCCGCGCAGGCTTCAGACTGGCCGTCACTGGCCGGGCTTATCTGCATACTTTCGGCGCGCCTGCCGGGCGCGGCCCGGAGTCCGGCGTCAATCTCAACCACGGTGCCTCGCCTGCCCTCGACGGGTATTACCGCAAGAAACACGACCTCACCTGGCTGCGCCGGAACAGCAGCCGCCTGCGCGAACAGATCCGAGGCGCCTTCTGGCGGTGGAACGAACGGCGGCGTTTCAGCATGACCCTGAGGATGCGGCGCCAGGACGGACAATGGCGCTACGAATGAACATGGGGCGCGGCTACTAATGCCTTGTCGGACCGGGACCAGTGTAATAACCCTTTCCCCGAGCATGGATGTGGTCATCGTCATTCCGCATTTCGATCAAGCGTCGCAGACCAGGATGTGTCTCGACAACCGGCGCGATGCCGGCGTCGCTGATTCCGGGAGGAAATACCGGTTGACCTGGTTCAATCGGCAACGACGGCGGCTGGAGAAAAAGATCCTCATCGCCCGGTGGCGCATCAGCGGGCCTTGGCGCTACGGCGGCACTTTGATTTCTCAACCAAAACGCGGCGCTTTCCTTTGGCGATGACAACTCCGCGACCACTCACCGCCTACACCCTCACGCTCAACGAAGCCCGGCAAATCCGCGCCGTGCTCGAAAGCGTGAAGTGGGCGGACGAACTCATCGTGGTGGACTCGTTCAGCACCGACGGCACGCTCGATATCGCCCGTGAATACAACGCCCGCATCCTCAGCCAAAAGTTTTGCGGCTTCGGCAAACTGCGCAACGTCGCGCTGGACGCCGCGAAACACGATTGGATTCTCAGCATCGACGCCGATGAACGGTGCACCCCGGAGCTCGCGCGCGAAGTGCGTGCGGAGTTGTCCGCGCCCCGGTTTGACGCGTACCACATCCCGCGCAAAAGTCATTTCCTGGGCCGTTGGATGAAGCATTGCGGGTGGTACCCCGATTATCGCCAGCCGCAGTTGTTCAACCGCACGCGCTTGCGTTACAACGAGGAACTGGTGCATGAAAGCTACACGCTCCACGGCCGCCTCGGTTATTTGCGCGAACATGTCCTGCAGTATCCATGGGACACCGTGGAAATCGCGACCGCGAAACTGCAGCGCTATTCGACACTGATGGCGCAGCGCTACGCCGAAGCGGGCAAACGCGTCTCCCTGCCGAAAATGTTGTTGAGCCCGCCAGCCATGTTCCTGAAGGTTTTTGCGGCGCAACAAGGCTTTCGCGACGGCCGCCACGGACTCGTTCTGGCTGCGCTCTACGCCTATTACACGTTTCTGAAATACGCCAAGCTTTGGGAGCTCCAGCAAAAGTGAACGGAAACATTTTACTGATCCGCCTCAAATCGATCGGCGACATCCTGTTCACACGACCCGCGGTTCATGCGGTTCGTGAGGCCTTCCCCAACGCCCGAATCTCCTTCCTCATTTCCAGGCAAAACGCCGCGCTGCTCGAAGGCTTTCGCGACGTCAACGAAACCCTCGCGCTGGATCAAGCCCGCTACCGAAGCGGTAATCCCAAGGCTATCCTGGTCGAAACCTTCACCCTGCTGCGCCGCTTGCGCGCCGGCAGGTTCTCGCTGGTTGTGGACTTCCAGGGTTACGGCGAAACCGCGTTGCTGACGTGGTTGAGCCGCGCCCCGCAGCGGTGGGGCAATGTGTACCGCAAGGGCCGGCGCTGGGCTTACACCTGCGGCGTGCCGCGCAACGACCGTGTGCATCCGGCCGAATGGAACCTCTCGCTGCTCCAGCAATGCGGCCTGCGCCCGCGAAAGATTATGAACGAATTCGCCCTGCCGAAACCTGCTTTGGAAGAAGCACGTCAGCAGTTCATCGCGTTTGGTTTGAACCCGGAGCGCCCCACGCTCTTCATCCAGCCGTTCACCAGCACGCCGTTCAAGAACTGGCCGCTCGACCGGCATCTCGCGGTGGCCGCCTGCTGGCGCGACCGGGGAAAGCAGGTTCTCTTCGCCGGCGGACCCGGCCAACGCGCCGCCCTGGAGCCGGCTCGCCAGGCCGGGTTCCAGATCTCCTTCGGCTCTTTGCTGCTCAATGCGGGTCTGATGAACCTGTCCACGGTGGTTCTCGGAGGCGACACCGGCATGCTGCATCTGGCGGTGGCAATGGGAAAGCGAGTGGTCATGATCATGCCCTCAACCGCGCCGGGCCAGGGCCACCCTTTTCAGCACCCGGACTGGGCGATCACTCCGGCCCGCGGTCGCCCGCCTCTCGTCTCCAGCATTGCATCCGAGGCCGTCATTGAAGCGAGCGAGCGAGCCCTCGCCGAAATGGTTCGGCTCGCATGATAGCAGGGTCAAACGGCCCCCGTTCGGCAGCGCCTTCTGGTCCCAAACCGCCGGCAAATCATTATTGTGGCTTTTGGAGAGGCATCGTTGTTGTTGCCACGGCTCTTTAGAGTGGCTGCCATATTTCATTTCCGCTTTGGTAGGGCTGCGCTGCGCGCACCCGTGGAAGCGACGCCGCGTGTCCCTGCCCATCCGGGATTTTCGTTGGGCGAATGCTCCAGCGTGACGCACCGCCACCGGCTTTCGTGCCACCAGAAGCTTTCATGCCGCTGACTTTCCCGGATGCCTTCAGCCGACATTGTTCGCCAGCTCTCTGAGCACCTCGTCAGGGGTGATCGCTTCCAGACATTCAATCTTTTGGCGTGTGGTGATGGCGCAGGTTTCCTTGTTGCAGGGGACGCAGCCCCAATCCTTTTGAATAACGGTCACATTGCCTTTGCGCTGAATTCCTTTGTTGGCCGCAAAAGGCGAGGCTTCGCCGCAGTCATTCGGCCACGGAGCCCAGTATCTCGTCAGAGTGGGACCGTAGAGGGCGATGACCGGGCTGCCCGTGGCAGCGGCGATGTGCGTGACGGCGGTGTCGATGCCGACGTAGGCGACGCTCCCTTTGATCGCGGCGGCCAGTTGATTGAGCGAGAACGGATCAGCGAACTTTTCAATCGGGGTTGAAGCCGCGTCGGCGATTCGCCTGAGAAGAGCCTGGTCAGCCAGGTCCGGAGCAACCGTAAAAACCGGACGCAGCTTCAGCCGTGAGCGGATCATCCCCGCCAGCTCTGCCCATTTCCGCTCGTCCCAGAATTTGAAGGCAGCCCTGCTGTAAGGGTGCAGGACCACATAGGGCCCGCCGGCCAGCTTTTCGCGCACGATGCGCTCATCCTCCGCATCGAATCCCACAACGACGCGGGGCCGCTTGGGTATGTTCAGCATATCTAGCAGCGAAAGCACCACCTGGACCACATGATTGCGATCATCGTAGCGGCAGGAACCATCGAGCAGTGGTTCTTTCCACCATTCTCCGGGGACCTTGCGGAGAAGCCCGTACGACTTCTTTCCAGCGATCGCGCTGAAGACAGTCATCCGGTCGGATGGATTTGTGGAAAGCGCAACGTCATACTGGTTCCATAACGAAGCGATAAGAGCCAGGCTGCGACTGCCTCGGGGCATCGTTATGACCCCGTCCACAAACGGGTTTCGAGCAAGGATGCCTTCCGTCCCGGCAAAGACCAGATAATCGACACGGGCGGAAGGCAAGTGTGTTTTGATCGAATAAGCAAGCGGGGTTGTTGCCAAAACATCTCCCAAAAAACGCAAACAGACGATCAGGAATGAGGGGGCGCTGGCTTTTGTCACAGACTCTTCAGTAATAATGCAGCCTCCCCTTTTTCCACCGCTCCTTGAGCGTGTGGCCCTGTTGCGAAAACTCCCGATGTCGCCAAACCAGATGACGGATTTTATTCTTATGCCGGATAAGCAGCCGTTTCCACCAGGTGAGTTTCCATTTCCTGTTGTAATAAGCGCGATTTTCGGCCTCGTAGGAGGCAGTGCCCTCCTTGCGGAGCGAAACCTGAGTCACCGAGCCGAAATGATGAATCAACGACCTGCCGGTGGTGGCCAAACGGAAGCCCGCGGCGGCGGCCCGGCGAAAAAAATCAGCATCTTCGAACTGGCCGATGTGAAAGTTTTCGTCGAAATACCCTATCGTCTTGAAAACCTCGCTGTGGGCCATAAAACAGATCCCGTGGGCCACCCCCAAACGCCGGACGTGGAACATTTTCCCGACAAATTCACGCGCATACTGATCGAACTCATAGTCTGCCTCGCCCTCACGGACGGCCGGGCTGACAATATCAACCTTCCACTCTTGCGCAAAGGAAAGAAGCCCCGCCAGCCAACCTGTGGACAGGATTACATCATTGTTGAGGAAGCTGATCCACTCCGCATCGGCTGCAGCCCGAGCTCCCTGGTTCCAGGCCGCCCCACACCCCAAGTTGGCTTTGTTTGTTATCAGCCGAATGTCCGTTTGCCCGGCAAGAAACAAGCCGCTTTCATCGGTTGATCCATTATTGACCACAATGATTTGAGCATTGGGGATCAAGCTTTTCTTCAGGCTTTCAAGACACAGCCTGGTATAGGCAACTTGATTCCACACGGGCATCACTATGGCCACTCGGGGCGGCTCCGTCATCGTGTGCCCGTCCTTTCGACGCTGCAATCGCTTCGGATTCTTTCCTTCCACCGGGTGGGAACAATGCGAATCTTGGGATCGCCAAGCCCCCGCAACCGCTCTTCCGTGTGGTCGTCGCCGGGCCCCAATGCCGCGACGAACTCGTCCACGATCGGCAGAATCGAGCGGACTGATTGCACGAACGAATAACCCGGCGTTTGGCCGTTGCCCAAAAAGGCAAACCCGCTGACTTTCATGCGCTCAAGCTAATGAATCCCCCGCAGGTTGAACAGTCGAGAAGCGGGCGCCTTCGCAAATGCAACCCGGCTGCCCTCCGCACCAAACTATGTCCCACGTGGGACATAGTTTGGTCAACCCGTGTCCGCGTCCGGCGGAAGTCCTGCCTCGGTTCCAGGGCGGTCGCGGATTCCGCTCTGACTTAACGTCCGGGTTCGGGGTCCCGGACTGCCATTCGCGGGATTCTCGCCCGACCGTTGTTTGGCAAAAAAAGTCTGCAGTAAGGCCCGGCATTCGGCTTCCCGAACGCCGCCGGTAATCTGGCAGCGATGATTGAGGGATGGAACCTGCAGCAAATTCAACGCGCTCCCCGCCGCGCCCGCCTTCGGATCGCTGGCCCCGAATACCACGCGCGCCAGCCGCACGTGGACGATCGCCCCGGCGCACATCGGGCAGGGCTCCTTGGTGACAAAAAGCGTGCAGTCCGTCAGCCGCCAATCGCCCACCGCCTCCTCGGCCTGCGTCAGCGCGAGCATCTCGGCGTGGGCCGTGGCGTCCTTCAACAGTTCCACCTGATTGAAAGCGCGGGCGATGACGCGTCCGTCGCGCACGACCACGGCACCGACCGGCACTTCTTCGGCTTCACCGGCCCGGGCCGCCTGGCGCAGCGCTTCGCCCATGAAATAGTGGTCGCTGTGCAGATCGACGATTGGGTCATCCATAAATCAACGAGGGGTCAGTTCCCGGCTTGTCCCACTTTTGCATACAGTTTCTTTCAGCGCGGCGGCAATGTGCCAAAACCAGGAGCTGACCCCCTCGACGGAGCGGGGACAGACTCGTTCAACAGCCAATCGTTATTTCCATCAGGGCGACAGTGACAATGCGCGGCGAAAAACCCGCCGCGATGCTGCCAGAACCAGGGCCAGATCTGCTCCCGATCCGTCTGCGGCATTTTCAACGAGGCCAGCGCCGGCCGCGGGAAGAATTGGAACCGTCCTTCGCGATGCGCCGGCGGCAACGACGTCAGCCGCGGTTTTACCTCGAACAAGAACATGAGCCAGTGGCTTTGTCCCTGATACCCGTGCTCGCTGACAATGCCCGTCAAGTGCAGATCCGAGGGGCCGAGGTCCAGGGCCAGTTCTTCTTTCGCTTCGCGGCAGGCGCAGGCATGTGGCGATTCGCCTGTGTCGGTGCGCAACTTGCCGCCGCCGGGACTCCACAAGCCCCGGTTCGGTTCCTGCGCCCGTTCCAGGAGCAACACGTCATCGCGCTCGTTGAAACAGTAAAGCAGCGTCGTAATTTGGTAGGGCAATAGCATGCCGGCCAAGTTTTAAATCAGATGGAAGAGCACGATTGCTGCCGTGGCAAGCGCTTTCGCGCCGCGGCGGCGGTCTCTCTCCATGACGGGTTCAGTCACACCTTCCCACGCTTGCCTCTTCAGCGCCGGGGGAGACCAAGGGATGCATTTACGGCCTGTTACTCAGAAGTTTAACCAAACATCCGTACGCGGTCTGCCAGGGCCCGGTCGATTGCGGGGAGATAATTTCGATGGCGGTGGAATTGCGGACCACCTCGCGCGCGGCGGCCAGGGAAAGCAGCCGGCCCGACGCAATCGCCTGGACCAACACATTGCCGGTGGCGCTGGCCTCGGCCGGGCCGGCGATCACCGGGAGATTGAGCGCATTGGCGATGAATTGGTTGAGCAGCCGGTTTTTGCTGCCGCCGCCCACGACATGGAGGCGCTGGATTTTCCGGCCTAGAATCTCCTCGATTTGCTGCAGAGTATGGCGATAGAACAGGGCGAGACTCTCAAGAATGCAGCGCACAAAGGCTCCTGGATTGGCCGGGACCGCCTGATTTGTTTCGCGGCAAAACGCCTCAATGTTTTGCGGCATATCGTCCGGGCTCACAAACCGCGGATCGGCAGGATTGATCAGGGAAACGAATGACGGCGAAGCTGCCGCCAGTCGGGTCAGCGTTTCGTAATCATAATCCCGCCCGGCTATCGCCCAACGACGCCGGCATTCCTGAACGAGCCACAGCCCGATAATGTTCTTGAGAAACCGCACGGTGCCGCCGTAGCCGATCTCGTTCGTGAAACCCAAATCGCGGCTGGCGTCGGTCATGATCGGCTCGGCGCGCTCGACGCCCATCAGTGACCAGGTGCCGGAACTTAAGTACGCCCAGTCATCTCCCGAAGCCGGCACGGCGGCGACGGCCGCGCCGGTGTCGTGCGAGCACGTCGCAATGATCTCGATGCCAGACAGGCCGGTTTCCCGGGCGATTTCCACCCGCAAAGGGCCCAGCCGCGTTCCGGAAGGGACAATCGGCGGGAAGAGTCTCAACGGCAGATCCAGTGTTTGAATCAGGGACTTCGACCAGGCCTTTGATCGGGGATTGTAAAGCTGGGTGGTGCTGGCGAGGGACTGTTCGGCCCTGGCAATGCCCGAGAGCAGGTAATTGAATCCATCGCCAATGTTCAGGAGTTGATGTGCCTGCGCCAGGCGCTCGGGTTCTTCCGCGGCGAGTTGGTAGATCGTGTTGAGCGCCATGAATTGAATGCCGGTCTCGGCGAAGATCGTCCTCCAGTCCGTCCTGGCGAACGCGCTTTTGACCCCTTCCACAGTGCGCGAGTCACGATAATGAAATGTGGGCGGGAGAATCGATCCGTTGACATCCAGGAGGATGTAATCGACGCCCCAGGAGTCGGTGCTGATGCTGGCGACGGGCAACCGGCGCGCGGCCGCCTTTTTCAGGCCGGCCTTGAGCCCGTCGAATAACGCGGGAATATCCCACTGCAGATGATTGTCCCGCCGGACCGGAGTATTGGGGAAGCGATGGATCTCCTCGACGGTCAGCACCCGGTCCGCGAGCGTTCCAAGCATGACGCGGCCGCTTTCAGCGCCCAGATCACAGGCCAAGTGGTGGGGGGTCATAGCGAGATTGGCTCAACGTCGCGAAGCGTTTGGAGTGCGCCGATTCATCGGCGCTTTCAGCCCGCACGGCCTGAGGTTGACGGTGATTGAAAGCGGTGATGAATCACCGCACTCCAGAACCTGGCGGCACGTCGATCGACCCATAAATAGCTACGCCTTGGAAAGCGCGCATTCGTTCAACTCAATTCCACATTCCCGCACAGGTGCGCTTCCAGGCCTAGTTCGGCCAGCATGGCGGCTTTGACCCGGCAGGCGCGATGCGCCTGCTCCGCGTTCGGCGCGTAAACGACCTGGATGTGGTTTGATTTATGGCGGGCCATCATCTGATCGCGGGAGATGCCCGCCAGCACCGCGTGCATGATCGGCCATTGCGGAGTTGTTTCCCGCCAGCGGCGCTCGGTTTCTTTTTGCGGCAGCCCGACCACTTTCCCGACGCCAAGGTCGCAGTGCAGTCTTCCATCCATCACGAAGACGCGGCTCCAGACGATATGACCCGGTTTGGAAATGCCTTTGATGGTGCCGCCGCCGAGCCGGAAGTACATAGGCGGCTGCCGTTCGCTGCGCGCGCCTTTGTAGCCCCCGATGAAATGGGCGGGCGGCACGGCGCCGGAGATCAGGAACACCCAGACATAATCATCAATCCGGTGGCGCGGCGTGGCTTTGCCCTTGCCGGATGAAGGAGCGGGATCGAATCCAGATCCCCGGTACTGTTGCCCCCAGCGGAGGTCGTGCAGCGTATTTTCGGGCGCAAAACCCAGTTCCCGCCACAGCCGGTACGTCACCAGGCCGTCCAAACCGGCGCCCTCGTCCACTTCATTAAAATGGGGCAACGCTTCGCCGGCGAAAAGGATGCGACCGGTTTGGGCATGCTTGACCGGCGGGCGATCCACGTTGTTCAAGAGGCCTTCCGCCAGGTCGCTGGCCGGCGCGAGGTCTTTGAGCCCTTGCTGATACTGGATGCCGATGGTGGCGCAACCGAATTCATCGGCGATCCGGACCGCGGCGATGTACATTTTGCATTGCTGCAACACCTGGTTCAGCGTCAGTTCGGTGCTTTCGTCTTCGCCCAGGGCGAATTTCATCCCTTTGCGGCGCAGCCACCAATACACCTCCTGGGCTTCGCGATCGGAGATCTGAAGCATCGCGGCGTACAGGGAGGATTGGCTCAGTCGTTCCTTGAAGACTCCGGTCGGATGCAGCAGTTCATCGGGGATGATGGCATTGAACATGCCCATGCAGCCTTCATCGAAAACGCCCAGGATCGCCTTCTGCTGTTTGAATCGGCGGGCGGCTTTCCGGCCCAACTGTTCGTCCGCCGGCGGGAGCTTGACCAGCGACAGGTCGCGCACATGGGTTTGATCATGAGTCACGGCCCCCTCGGCGAGCCATTGGCGGAGTCCGTTCCTGAAAAAACCGTCCGCAAAGGTTTCGCTCCACAAGGTGCTGTAACGAATGCCCGCCTTGGTCATCGAACCGTTCAAATTCAGCATGCCGACCAGCCCCGGCCAGGTGCCGCTCCAGTTGGCGACGGTAAGAATCGGTCCGCGATGGGTGAACAGGCCGTGCAGGATGTGATGACTGTATTCCCAGACGCTCTCCGCCACGATCAGGGGCGCGTTCGGATCGAACCGGCGGAACACTTCCATGCCCGTTTTCTGGGAGTCAACGAACCCATGCTTTTTGACTTTGTCGTAAGGATGAGCGCGCACCACCCTCCAGCCGGCGGCCGCCAGCACTTTGGAGAGCGCCTGTTCCATTTGGAACTGTTCGGGCCAGCATTTCTGGTTTGCGGAAAGCCGCTGGTCGCCGTTGGCGACCAGGTAAACGTGTCTGGGTTTTAGAGGCATAAATCTCGATTTCGTGGATTTGATCAGTGACCCCCGGAAGCGCCCACTCCGTGCAAGGACTCCGCCTTGCTGAGCTTGGGCCAGCAGTAGCCGTAGAAGGCGATGAGAACAAAGCAGGCCATCGGCACGATGAACCCCCGGGACATGTCGTACTTATCGGCGACATAACCCATGAGCTTGGGCAGGATGGCGCCGCCCATGATGGCCATGACGATAAACGAAGACGCCTTCTTGGTCAGGGCGCCCAGGCCGAAAATGCCCAGGGCAAAAATGGTGGGGAACATGATGGACATGAAGAAATAGCTCAGGAAGACACAGACTACAGACAGCCAGCCCAGATTGCAGAAGATCAGGAGACTGATGACCACATTGCAGACCGCGAAGAGACCAAGGACCTTGTGCGCGGAGAATTTCTTCAACAACCAGGAACCCGTGAGACGCCCCAGAAGGAAGCAGGCGAAGGCGACGCTTCCCAGATTGGCGGCGCCTTTGTCGCTGATGCAAAGGATGCCGGCTCTGTTGGTTTCGAACCAGCCGAGGAGCCAATTGTGCAGGAAGCCAGAGTGGGCAGCGAGGTCTGTCATGGTCGAGTCCCACGAAGCGGGAATTGCCGGAACTATCCTGAACCCGGTTTGTTTGTCGGACGTCATGCAGTTGATGAAGAAGCTGAAGATGCCGGCTTGGGCGGCGACGTAGAAAAACTGTGCGGCGACTGCCATGACAAAGTGCTTGTGCGACCAGATGGAGCGCAAACCATGCTTGGATTCATCCAGATGGTAATCATCCTCATTTTTGATGTCTGGAACGTAGGCAAAATAGAAAACGGCTGCGAGAACTACGACGATGACGGCGATAGTGGCATAAGGAATGTAGAGCGTCTGACCGCCAGTGCTTTGGCCTTGGGCATCCTTGGAATAGAAAAAAATGCTGCCGATGATCGGACTTACAAGCCAGCCGATGCCGTTGGCGGATTGGGCGAGGTTGATGCGGGTTGCTGCGTATTCCGGTGGCCCCAGCACAGTGGTGTAGGGATTCGCGACTGTTTCCAGAAATGTCAGTCCCGTAGCGATTGCACAAACGCCACAAAGGTATGCGACAAACGCGGTGGTTGCCGACACGCGTCCAGCCTGCGCGGCAGCCTGGATATGAGTGGCCGGGACGAACCAGAATCCCCCGACTGCCACAATCAGGAGCCCCGCAATGATACCGCCTTTCCAACCCAACTTGGTTGCCAGCACGCCGGCGGGCAGCGCCATCAAGAAGTAGCCCAAATAGTGTGCGAACTGCACGTTGGCGGATTGCGATTTGGTCAGACCCAATTCGTTCTGGAAGTGCTTGTCCATCGTGTCAATCAGCCCGTTGCAGACCCCCCAAAGCAGGAACAGCGAACTGACGAGAATAAACGTGAAGATCAGGTTTTTTCCATCCTCCATCGCGAAGAGGCTATTCTTGTTCGTGCTCATGGCGTTTCGGGAACTGCGGCTGTGCGAGACATAACCGGGATGCCTGGTAACTCTGACCGGCCGAAATATTGGGGATTGCATGCCCTCGAGCAAGCTTTCTTGATCTGCCGCCGCGCGAAAGGGAGCAACCCACCGAATTTCGGTAGGGTCGAGCTGCCGCTCGGCCGGCGGCGTCGCAGCGCCGCCCTACCAGGGGCGGTGTCGGGATGCGCCCGCGAGAACGGGAGCAACCGCGCTCCGGGCAAGGTGGCGGCAACCGGTTGCCCCGGCGGCGGGCGCGTCCCAATAGGTTCGCTCAACCGCGGCCCTTCAACCAGGTTCCGAACCCGATAATGATCGTGGAGAGGAGCAGCGTAGTGATGCCGAGGCCGATCAGGCGGTGGGCTTTTCTGCTCGAGCCCTTCCACTCATGGAGAATCCAGCCCCACAGCGTGCTGAAAATGATGATGCTTGCCATGTGCAGTGTCCAGCTGGCGAATCGGTACTGGCCCATTTGCGTCTCACCCATGGTGTAGAAAAAGAACTGGAAATACCAGGTTGTGCCCGCCAGCGCCGAAAAGAAATAGTTCGCCCAGATGGGCGCGAGCTCGAAGGGAACTTCGCCTGCGGCCCCCGCGTGGGTCTCCTTCCCCGGGGCGGAGGGACGATGACGGATTCTGGCGTTGAAGTATTGGTAACCCGTCTGGTTCTTCAGGTTCAGGAGCACGCACCAGACGAAGTTGGTGGTAAACCCGCCCAACAGCACGACCACCAGCTTTGGCAGGCCGGTCCACAACGTGGGCGTGCCCGCTCTGGCCGTCGCTTCGCTCAGGGGATTCCCGGCCGTCAAAGCGAACGAGAAGCACGCGCTCATGATCCCGGAAAACGTGGCCACCAGGATGCCCTTCGTGAAGTTGAACTCGGCGATCGCTCTTTTCTTTTCCACCTCGGGCATTTCGCGCTCCTTCGTCAGACCGGCGAGCGCGGCGATGCCAATGCCCCACAGGCAGACGGCCACTCCCGCCAGCGTGACTTTCCCGGGCACCGACCGGGCGATGTCAACAATGCTCGAATCCACCGGAATCGCCGGCAGGAACGATTTGACGATCGGCGGCACGAGCGTGCCAAAAGCCGCACAATAGCCCAGCGCCACTCCCATGCCCAGCGACATGCCCAGGTAACGCATCGTCAAGCCAAACGTCAGGCCACCAAACCCCCACAGAGCGCCAAAGAAATAAGTCCACCATAGTGTGCTGGCGGATTGCTGCTCCAGAACGCCGAGCAGATCCCGGGTCATGAACGAGGCCAACAGCCAGGGGCAAATGATCCAGGAAAAGAATCCCCCGACCAGCCAGTACGTTTCCCAGGACCATCGCTTTACACCCTTGTAGGGAACATAGAAACTGCCGGACGCCAGCCCGCCGAGCCAATGAAAAAGTACTCCGAGAAAGGGATTTCCACCCATAGCGTGTGGTTGCGGTCCTGTCAGCGGTTCTTCAGCACGTCCTGTTCGTATTGCCGGACCTCCGCCAGCCAGGCATCGCCCGCCGGCACGCCTTCGCTGTCGCAATAGTAATCCCAAACGGCGCCCCAAGGCAGTGTGCGGGCCTCCTCCTGCAGCGCCAGCCGCGCTGTGAAGTCGCCCCGGTCCTCGGCCTCCCGGATGGCCGCAGGTTCCAGCAGCGCCAGCAGCAGGGCGCGCAGCAGGTTGCGCGCCCCGATAATCCACGCGGCCACCCGGTTGATGCTCGCGTCGAAATAATCAAGGCCGAGATGAACCCGGTCGAGGTAATCGTTCGCCACGATTTCGCGGGCGATGGCCGCCAGGTCGTCATTGAGAATCACGACGTGGTCACTGTCCCAGCGGACGCCGCGGCTGACATGCAGCAGAATCTCCGGCAAAAACTGGAGCACGGCGGTGATTTTGTCGGCGATGCTCTCGGTAGGATGATAGTGGCCGGCGTCAAGGCACAGCAGCGTGCGCCGGGTGAGGGCATACCCGAGATAAAATTCATGCGATCCAACCACATAACTTTCGCTGCCGATCCCGAAAAGCTTCGGCTCCACGGAGTCGAGCAAATGCCGCCCGGAAAACCTCTTTGCGAAAATGGCGTCCAGGGATTCCGCCAGGCGCTCGCGCGGTCCTTGGCGATCGGCCGGGGTGTCTTTGGAACCGTCCGGAACCCAGACATTCGTAACGCACGGAGTCCCCAGGGCGCGGCCCATGGCGGAACCGATCCGGCGGCAGGCGATGCAGTGATCGATCCAGAAGTTGCGAATGCTCCGGCGGCGATGCGCGAGCGTCATTCCATCGGCGGCTTTCGGATGCGAGAAGCACGTGGGATTGAAATCCATGCCGAGGCCGCGCGCCTTCGCCCAGGCAATCCAATTCCGGAAATGCTCCGGCGCAATCTCATCCCGATCCACGCTGTGGCCGCCGAACTCGCCATAGGACGCGTGCAGGTTCAAACGATGCCGGCCCGGAAGGAGCGAGAATGCTTCTTCGAGATCGGCGCGAAGCTCGTCCGCCGTGCGGGCTTTGCCGGGATAATTCCCGGTGGCCACCAGGCCCCCGCCGAGTCCCTCTCGCGAAACCTCAAAACCGCCGACGTCGTCCCCTTGCCAGCACTGGAGCGACACGGAAACGCGGGCGAGGGTTTTGAGCGCGCGGGCCACCTCGACGCCCTGATCGGCGTAGCGCGTCCGCGCCAGGGCAAACGCCGCCGCCAGATTCTTTGTCTTTGTCGGCATCAATTTCGGAACGCAACGAAACTGGCCGAAACCGGCGCCGAGGTCAATGCCGGCGAAGGATTGCCCTTCTTTCGCTGGAGGGCACTGCTCCGTCAGTGCCCCAACTCAAAGAAAGCAGGGAAGCCATGTGAGGGCACTGCTCCGTCAGTGCCCCAACTCAAAGAAAGCAGGGAAGCCATGTGAGGGCCACTGCTCCGTCAGTGCCCCAACTCAAAGAAAGCAGGGAAGCCATGTGAGGGCCACTGCTCCGTCAGTGCCCCAACTCAAAGAAAGCAGGGAAGCCACGTGAGGGCACTGCTCCGTCAGTGCCCCAACTCAAAGAAGACAGGGAAGCGACGGAGCGCTTCCCTCCAGCAATGAACCCCGGACCGCACCACCTCGGCCACCGATCCACGACACAGCGATCCACGAACGCTTGCTTCGGCGCGCTTAGTCCCACACACTGCGCGCCGCCGCAAGGCGACGCGTGACGATTACGTTGTTCATTCCCTGTTTTGTGGACTTGATGTTCCCCAATGTCGGCGTCAGCATGGTGCAGGTCCTGGAGCGGCTTGGGCACCGCGTGATTTGCCCTGAGGAAATCGCCTGCTGCGGCCAGCCCGCCTTCAATTCGGGCTATTGGGAGGAAGCCCGAACCGTGGCGGTCAACGTCCTGCGCCGGTTGAAAGATGCCGAGGCGATCGTGATTGCCTCCGGATCGTGCGGGGCGATGCTGAAGAAGTTTTACCCGGAACTGTTCGCGGGAACCGATCACGCTTCCGCCGCGCAGGCCCTGGCGGGCAAATGCCACGAGTTCTCGGATTTCCTGGTCAGCCGGTTGGGCGTGACCGATCTCGGCGCGCGTTTTCCGGCGCGGGTGACGTTTCATGACGGCTGTCACGGATTGCGCGAGCTGGGCATCAAACAGCCGCCCCGGATATTGTTGTCCCACGTCCGCGACCTGCAGCTCACCGAAATGGCCGAAGCGGAGACCTGCTGCGGTTTCGGGGGCACGTTTGCCACAAAATTCCCGATGATCTCCACCGTCATGGGCGAAGTGAAGTGTGCCTCGGCGGAAGCGACCGGCGCGGATTACATCGTGTCCAACGACTCCAGTTGCCTCATGCACCTGGACGGTTTGCTCCGCCGCCAGGGTAAAAAACTGAAGACCATCCACCTGGCGGAGATTCTAGCTCAGAAATGACCGCTCCCGCCCGACAATTCCTTGATCAAGCCCGCCTGATGGCAGGCGACCTGCCTCGCCGGCAAAGGATTCAGGAGGCGGTCGGCAAACACAGAACCGCGCGCGCGAACTCGCAATCCGGATTTCAGGATTGGCCGGCGGCACGGCAAGCCGCCGCGGAAACCAAGTGGGAAGCGATCAATCATCTCGACCGCTACCTCGAGGAATTTGTGCGCCGGCTCGAAGCGCGCGGCGTGAAAGTGCATTGGGCCGGCACCGGGGCGCAGGCGCAGGACATCATTGTCGGAATCGCCCGTGAGAAGAAAGCACGCCGGCTCATCAAATCGAAGTCGATGACTTCCGAGGAAATTCACCTGAACGACGCTCTGGAGCGCGCCGGCTTCGAGGTGGTGGAGTCCGACCTCGGCGAATTCATCGTCCAGCTCCGCCACGAGCCGCCGTATCACATCGTGATGCCGGCGATGCACCTGACGCGCGGCGACATCGGCGAGTTGTTTGCCCGCAAGCTGGGCACTCGGCCGACCGACGTTCCCGAGGAGCTGGTCAAGATCGCGCGTCGCGTGATGCGGGGGGAATATCTTGCCGCCGACATCGGGATTACCGGCGCCAATTTTGCCATTGCCGAAACCGGCATGATTTCCATCACGGAAAATGAAGGCAACGCCCGGCTCACCGCGGCATTGCCGAAAGTGATGATTTCATTACTCGGGATAGAGAAGATCCTGCCGCGGCTGGAAGATCTCGCGTTGTTTCTGCCCATGCTGGCCACAGCCGGGACCGGCCAGCCTCTGAGCTGTTACAACACGATGTATGGCGGACCGCGGCAGCCGGGCGAACCGGACGGCCCGGAAGAATTCCACGTGGTGCTGCTCGACAACGGCCGCACGGAATTGCTGGCCGATGCCGAGCAACGCGAGGCCTTGCAATGCATCCGCTGCGGCGCCTGCCTTTACGCCTGCCCGGTGTTCCGCAGCATCGGCGGCCACACCTACGCCACGACTTATTCCGGCCCGATCGGCTCAGTCATCACTCCGCATATGCGCGGTTTGCAGGATTGGAAACATCTTTCCGCCGCTTCTTCGTTGTGTGGCGCCTGCGCCGAAACGTGCCCGGTGAAAATCGACCTGCACCATCACCTGCTGCGGAACCGCCGCAACGGGGCGAAGGAAAAGCCGGACGTCCTGGAGCAACTGGCTTACCGCCTGTTCGCTTTCCTGGTCAACCGCCCGGGTTGGTATCGCTGGAGCAAGAAAATCGCCCGCGCTGTCCAACCGGCGCATGGAGTCGTGAAGGGCACGCCGCTTGACCCGGCGCAGGCGTGGACGCGGACGCGCGAGCTGCCCCCGGTCGCGCGGCAAACTTTCAAAGAATGGTGGAGGCGACGCCGGTGAACGATCGTGAAAACATGTTGACGCGCGTGCGGGCGGCGCTCCGGGTTCCAGCCCCCGCCCCGGCGCGGCGGAATGCGGAGCAGGGCGCCGCGGGAGCGTCCGCCGTCGTGGGGCCAACTGCGCGGCGCCAGGCTCCGGGTTCAGAATCAATGCGCCGGTGGCTGCCGAAGGCCGGCGGCACCTTCGAAGAACGGCTCGATCTTTTCCGGGCTAAAGCGGCGCAGTTTAAGGCGGATTTTCACCTGCTCGATACTCCGGCAGAATTGAACTCCCGGATCGCCGCCCTGCGCGACGCCGAAGGCTGGAAGCGGATCGCCTCTCACCGGGGCGAGTTGACCACTGCGGCATGCCGGGCGGCCGGACTGCCGGTCTTGCACACGGATTCCGTTTATGACGTGAACGAGCTCGAGGCCTGTGATGCCGGGATTACCGAATGCGACGCCTTGATCGCGCAGACGGGCAGCGTGCTGGTGACCGGCCGCAGTGCGGGCGGGCGCGCCTTGTCGGTGTTGCCGCCCCATCATGTGGTGATCGCGAAACGCGAGCAACTGCTGCCCGACCTGCCCGCGGCGTTCGAGTTGCTGAAGCAAAAATACGCGCCGGAATATCCGAGTTTTATTTCGTTCATCACCGGCCCGAGCCGCACCGGTGACATTGAGCGCATCCTTGTTCTGGGGGTGCACGGCCCGAAGAAATTGACGATTCTATGCGTCTGAGCGGGGCGCCGCGCGGTTTTCGGCCTCCGGCCCCGGAATTTGTCCCGGACCCGGACTTCGTGCTGGTTCCCGGCTCATGCCGTCACCTTCCCGAGGATGTCTTTGAGTGTGCGCGCTGATTGCTGCAACGCCATCAGTTCCTTGGGCCAGAGCTTGATCTCGACGTGCTTTTCCACTCCGCTGCGGCCGACCACCGACGGCACGCTCAGGCAGACATCGCGGATGCCGTAGGCGCCCTGTACCCAGGATGAGACCGGCAGCAAGACCCGTTTGTTCAACAGCACCGCGTGGATCACGTCGCGAATGGCGAGAGCGACCGCCCAACCGGCGCCGCCCTTGCGTTTGATGACCTCGGCGCCGCTGCCTTGGGTGCGCTCGAAAACAGCGTTCTGAAAACCCGGCGTGCATTCCGGCAACCCGGTCAAGGGCAATCCGTTCACCGTGGCGCTCGACCAGACGGGGACCATCGAGTCGCCATGCTCGCCCAGGATCAGGGCCTTGACCTGGGTGGGCGCCAGTTGGAGTTCCTGCGCAATCATGGAACTGAAACGCGAGCTGTCCAGCATCGTTCCCAGACCGTAGACCAGGCTCCGGGGCTGGCCCAGGCGTTGCCCGGCCAGTTGCGTGAGGATGTCCACCGGATTGGAAACGACGAACACGTGGGCGTCCTGGCGCAGGCCGGCCGATTTGATGCTGTCGAGGATCTGGACGAACAGGGCGACGTTGCGGTTGATCAGGTCCAGGCGCGATTCCTCCGGCTTCCGGCGCAGGCCGGCGGTGATGAGGAACAGGTCGGTGTCGGCCGCGCGGGCGTAATCGCCGGGGTAGATTTTCTGGTCGCCGGCGAACGCGCTGCCATGAAGCAGATCGAGCGCTTCACCCTCGGCCAGGATCTGGTTGGCATCGAGAATCTGGATTTCGGCAACCAGGCCCGCGCACTGGAGCGCGAACGCGGCGCAGGAACCGACGCGGCCGCCGCCGCCGATGATGGTCACTTTCATGGGAAAGGCGGTTGCCCGGCGCGGCGGCTCATCCTTTCATCCCGGCCAGGATCTGGTCGGTGATCCTCTGGACCAGTTGTTCGGCCTCCGGGTCGTAGCCCGGAGCCGGCTCTTCTCTCGGCGCCACGGCGCAGGTCACGCCGGGACGCCATTGGTCGTTGTCGCAAAGCTCGCATTCTTTCAGGCCGAGGCGCGGGTCGGGGATGCCGAGGCTTTGCTTGATTTTGAGCAAATCCCGGAGCTGGGAAGGTGTCATCGTCTGGGGAGGCCGGCCCAGTTGCGAGGCCACGAGCACCGTGCGGCAATACGCTTCCAGGATTTCGATCTTGAAGTAGGCGTCTTCGACGTCGATGTGGCTCCAGGCAACAACTCCATGGTTGGCCATCAAGATGACATTATGCTTGTCCACGAGGTCGGCCACCAGCTTGCCCATCTCCGGAGTGCCCGGCGTGCGATACGGCGCGATGGCCACCGACGCGAAGACTTCATACTCCGGAACCATGCACGTGGGCGGCTCGACGCCCGCCACCGCAAAGCCCGTCGCGGACGGGGGATGGCAATGCACGCTGGCCACCGCCTTCGGCTGGCGTTTCATCATCTGGAGATGCATCAGGATTTCGCTCGTGCGCTTCTTCGCGCCGACAATCTGGTTCCCCTCAAAGTCCACCAGGCACATGTCCTCCGGTTTCATGAACCCTTTGCTCACCAGCGTCGGGGTGCAAACCGCAATATCTACGCCGACACGAATGACGATATTGCCGCCGTTGCCGTCCACGTAGGCGCGCTGCCACAGCCGCCTGCCGATCTCGCACATCTGTTGCTTCAAATCCTGGCAGTAAGGCGAATTGAAAAAGGCGTCCAGTTCGGCCTTCGGGCTTTTTGAACTCAGGGGCTTCTCCGGCGGCTGCGGCTTTCGGCCGGCGGCGATTCCGGGAACGGCCGGGGGAGCCTGCGTTCTGGCGTGGACCTCGAGGTCGCGCAGAAAATCGCGCGCCGATGGCGTCAGGATGGCGTCGTCGGGAAGCGGGCCAAGCGGCTTTCCGCTGCGGAGCATTTGCTCCAAATCTCGAACGCTGATGACGGGTTTCATGGGCTGAACGGAGAATAAAAGATGTCGTCCACGAGGGCCGCATTGATGGCGTCCACCGGTGTCGGCTGATCAAACGGTTGGGCCGCCTCACGGCCCTCGATGAACCCAACGATGTGTCCGGGGCCGCCGCCAAGGTTGTCGTACACCACCGGGCTCGGCTCCGGGCTCAGGCCGGGAGGAGGCTCCATGCCGCGCGGAAAATGGTTGCGCGCGAACGGGTTGACGATGAGCCACCGCCCGCCTTCCAGCGCGGGCACGGCACGGCTCAGCGTGACACGGCCGATGACGGTTCCGAGTCTCATGACAAATGCATCATTTTCAAGCGTCCACCAGTCCGATGATCATCCAGCGCGCCGGGCTTCTGGCGTCGCCCACCGCTTTGCGGGCTGCCAGGCCATCGGAAGAAATGATCACGCGCTGGTGCAGGCCGGCGCCGTGCGGATCGATCGCGATCTGCGGCGCGCCCTCGGGTTCGCCCGCGCCGTCGATCGGCTGGCAAATGAGAAGCCGCCAACCGTTGAGGCTCGGATGCTTCCGGGTCGCCACGATGTTGCCTTCGACACGGGCTAACAGCATGGAAGGATGGAGTGATGGGGTGATGGCGTGGCGGAAGGATTGGTTTCGATACTCCAATACTCCACGACTCCAAGACTCCGTCTGCGGTGTGTTTGGCCTGTCGCCATGGCTCAATAAATCCTCAAGTTATCCACCATCACGCAGCGCCGCACCCGCGTGAACGTGCGCGGATTCGTCACCCCTTCACCGGTCGGCGTGGCGATGGAGTAACTCAAATACCCCTCGCCGCCGAGGCCAAGGCCCGCCAGGCACGAGCCGTTCTTGATGAACAATGTCGTGTCCAGGGCGCGGCCCATCGCGGTCATGTTTGCCACGTCATGGGAATGAATGATGCTGGTGTGTTTGTAGCCGTGCTCGGCTTCGCGCGCACGAGCGATGCCTTCGGCCACGCTGCCCACGCGCACGATGGGCAGAAACGGCATCATCTGCTCCTCGACGACAAAGGGATGCTGCGCGTCCGTCTCGGCAAACAAGAGTTGGGTGTCGGGTTTCACGTCCGCGCCCGCCGCCTGGGCGAGCACGACCGCATCCCGGCCAATGAATTCCTTGTTCACCGACGCATGCGGGCATTCGCCGCCCTGTTTTTCCGGGAACGTGAACGCCGCCTGCGCGAGCCGTTCGAGCTGCGGGGCGTTCAGCCGCACGGCGCCATGGTTCTCCATCTCCGCCATCAGTTTGTCCGCAATGCTTGCGAGCGCGAACACTTCCTTCTCGCCGATGCACAGCAGGTTGTTGTCATACGCCGCGCCTTGAACGATGGCCCGGGCGGCACGCTTCAGGCAGGCGGTGTCATCGACGAACACCGGCGGGTTGCCGGGCCCTGCGCAAATCGCGCGCTTGCCGGCTTGCATCGCGGCCTTGACCACGGCGGGGCCGCCCGTGACGAGCAACAAGCGGACGGCTTCATGCCGGCAGATCGCAGTGAACGACTCCAAGGTCGGCTGCTCGATGGTGCAAACGATATTGGCGATGCCCGTTTCGCGGTAAATCGCTTCGTTGTAAGCGCGCACGGCGGCGGCGGCGCAACGCGCCGCGCCCGGATGCGTATTGAACACGACGGCGTTTCCGGCGGCGGTGATGTTCACGATGTTGCCGCTGAGCGTCGGCACCGAATGCGTGCTCGGGGTAACCGCGCCGACAACTCCGAACGGCGCGTATTCCTCCAGCGTGATGCCGTGATCGCCGCTGCGGCCGTCGGGATGCAGCCAGTCCACACCCGGGATGAGTCTGATGATCTTGAGCTTTTCGATCTTGTGCTCGAGGCGGCCGATCCGGGTTTCGTCAAGTTCGAGCTTTCCCCAAGCCGCGGCGTTTTTGTCGGCCAGGGTTTTGACGATCTCTTCAATTTTCCGGCGCGCGGCCACGCCCTTATCCTGGAGCTGCCGGTAAGCCTCATGGGCGGCGGCGCAGGCTTCGCCGGCATCCGCAAATACGCCGAACCGGTCGTGCCGCGCCGTCTCGTGTCGCGATATGCCCTTGGCATGGTCACACCCGCACGGCGGCCCGGGAGCCGGGGCGGGCGCGGGTTTTGGCGCCGTCACCGGCATCGTCCCCGCGCCAAACCGGCCCATCACCTCCGCCACGACGTCGCGGATCAGGGTTTCATTCACAGCGCTCATGACACAACATTCGGTGTTGTTCCCGCCTTATTGTTTGGCGCTGAAAATCTGCTTTCCCAGCACATCGACCGAATCCACGATGCCGACAATGACGGCGTCCACCGGGGCGTCCTTCATGCCCGGCGCGAGACGGGCGGAACTGCCCTGCGTGAACATCACCATTTCACCCAGGCCGGCGCCCAAGCTGTCCACGGCCACGATGGTATTGACACCGGGTCGGAACCGGGTCGGGACCTTGTCATCCACGAGTTGGGGGCGCAGCAACAGCAGCTTGCGCCCGCTGATGGACGAGTCCTTTTTCGTTGCAACGACGGCACCTTCAACTTTGGCGAGGAACATATTTTTGCTTTCGTGGCGGCGGCTCGCGAGAGCGCCGCAAATGTTTGCGAAGCAAGGCTGCGGCGCCCTCACGAGGCGCCGCCGCGCTTACTTCCTTTTAGGCAGCACGTTTTCCACGTCGGCGTGAGGACGGGCGATGACATGGACGCTGACGAGGTCACCCTTGATGGCTTTGATGGCCTGGGCGCCGGCGTCGGTGGCGGCTTTTACGGCCGCCACGTCGCCAACGACGACTGCGGTGACGAGGGCATTGCCGACCTGAGTCATCGGTCCGGCGAGTTCGACGTTGGCGGCTTTGAGCATCGCGTCCGTGCCCTCGACGAGGGCCACGAGTCCGCGCGTTTCAATGAGTCCGATTGCTTGATGGGGCATAATCAGTGGGTGGTTGTTGATTGAGAGTTTAGAGATTCGTGATGCGGGAGGCGGGAGGCGTGACCGGCGGCGCGTTTCTCCAGAAATCGTCTTACTTCACGGGCCACCACCAGTTCTTCATTCGTCGGGATCACCAGTACTTTGACGCGCGAGCCGGGTGCGCTGATGACGGATTCCCGCCCCTGGGCGGCGTTGTTCTCCTGCGAATCGAGCACGATCCCGAGCTGGTCCAGGTTGGCGCAGATGGCCGCGCGCACTTCGGCGCGGTTTTCGCCGATGCCCGCGGTGAAAACGAGCCCGTCAGCGCCGTTGAGTTGAGCCAGATACGCGCCGATCCAGTGGCGGGCCTGGTAAATAAAAACATCGAGCGCCAGTTTGGCATCGGCCCGACCCTCCGCCGCCCCGGCCAGCAGGTCCCGAATATCGTTGGACACGCCGGAAATTCCTTTGAGACCGGATTCGGCGCAAAGCTGTCGTTCAACCTCCTCCAGGTTGAGCTGGAGAGTCCGGAGGACGAACGGCACCGCGGCGGAGTCCAGGTCGCCGACGCGATTGTTTTGCGGCAAACCGGATTGCGGGCTCATTCCCATGCTGCTGCCGATCGCCACCCCGTTCAAGATGGCCGTCACGGAAGAACTGCCGCCGAGATGGCAGGAGATGACCCGCAAGTCGGGCTGATTCACCGGTGTCCCGAGGCCCTCCACGTACAGGCGCTGGGCCCGGCGCGCCACGTCTTCGCGACCGAGGAGTTGCGCGGAGCGTTCGGCGATGAATTTGTGGCTCGCGCCATGAAACCCCCAACGGCGGACGCCGGCCTTGTGCCAGGCCGCCGGCACAGCGTATCGCATCGCCGGTTCGGGCGCCCATTGGTAAAAGGCCGTCTCGAACAATCCCACCAGCGGCGTGGCCGGCATCCGCCGGGCAAAGAGCCGGACGCCACTGACGCAGGGCCGATTGTGCGCGGGCGCAATGCTGCTGAACGCTTCCATGGCCTGCACGGCCTTTTCGTCCAGACGCACGCAGCCGGTCAGGCCCCTGGCCAAAACGGGTTTGAACCCAACCGCGGCCACTTCGCCTTCGCTGCGGATCGCGCCGCCTCGCTTCAACTCGTCGAGGCAATCCTCGATGGCTTTTGGATAATCGGTCACGCGCTCAAAGCCGCCTTGGTGCAGCACCCGCTCCTGGCCGCCCGAGAAATCGAACAGGCGCCATTTGAGCGAGGTGCTGCCGAGATTGGCGACCAGGATTTTCATGAGGCGCAAAGGGTGAACTGCGAGGCGCGAAGTGACGTTGGCTCGTCCTTCCTCCCTCGCACGTCGAACCTTACTGCAGCCATTTGCCCAGTCCGCTCAGGCCTTCGTGCGGACGCGGGATGACTTGCACGCTGATCACCTGTCCGATCTGCGCCGCGGCAGCGGCCCCGGCATCGGTTGCCGCCTTCACGGCGGCCACGTCGCCGCGGAAAAAGCCGGTCACGTAACCGCTGCCGATTTTTTCCCAGCCGGCCATGGTCACATTTGCGGCCTTGAGCGCGGCATCGCATGCTTCCAGAAGCGCGCACAGACCCTTGCATTCGATCATTCCAACTGCTTGTTGAGCCATATTTAGTTGATGGTTGAGAGTTGCGAGTGGGGTTCTATTTTTTCGTGCCCGTGCTGTGCTCGGGAACGAAGGCGGCCAGCAAATCCTCGTGCGGGCGCGCGATGACATGGGAACAGACCAGCTCGCCGACTTTGGCGGCGGCCTTGGCACCCGCGTCCACAGCGGCTTTCACGCTGCCCACGTCGCCCTTGGCGAGCACGGTGATCAGCCCGCCGCCGATGGGGATGGTTTTGACCAGCAGGACGTTGGCCGCTTTGACCATGGCATCGCTGGCCTCGACGCTCCCGACGTAGCCTTTGGTTTCTATCATGCCTAATGCTTCACTCATACTTGGATTGAAGGTTGAGGGTTGGGAGTTGAAGAAAGCCGGGAAACAACAGACACCGAACCGTCAACACCCTGATTTCGCTGGCGTTCATCGGATGTTCGGCGTTCGCCGCTGGCAATTGGATGTTCATGGGGTTATGCAATCAACTCGCAGGCCGTATCGGGCCGCAAGTTGCACGCATTGCTTTCGTCCGTATCAATGTGGACCTCCAGCTTGAAACATGTGTCGACACGGCAAAGCATCCGGTCCAGTATCAGGCCGCAGTCGCCGTCGATTTTCAGCTTCATTTGGGCGCCATTCCTGACGCCGTAAAAATCAGCATCTTCCGGGCTCATGTGAACGTGGCGTGCCGCGCGGATCACCCCCTCTTTCATTTCAAAGAAACCGGCCGGCCCCATCAGCATGCAGCCCGGGGTGTCCTTGATATCACCCGACAGACGGAGTGGAATTTCAAAGCCAAGGGCGATGGCATCCGTGTATGCCAGTTCCACCTGATTCAGATTCCGGCAAGGGCCCAAAATGCGGAGATTGGAGATGACGCGGCTGCGCGGACCGATCAGCGTCAGCGCCTCCTTGGCGGCGAACTGGCCTTCCTGATAAAGCGTCTTGTGAACTGCAAGCTGATAACCTTCACCAAAAAGAACCTCCACCGCACCCAATGTGAGGTGACAATGCCTGGCGCTAACGTTAACTACCAACGGATTCGGTGCCGCAGCAGCCCGTGGAAGCGGCTTGCCAAGACGGGAATATACCGCTTGCCGAACCATGTGTTCGACAACAGCCCGATGTGGCATCGACGCAACGGCTGACATAACGAGCCTGATTTCAGCAAAAATGATTCCAAAGTCAATATATTTCTTGCACAATCTTCCAGTATCTATCAATATCGCGCTTATATGAGCGCGGAAGCACGTCAACGTCGCATTGAGCTGTACCTCCAACGCTTTGAGTTTGCGTCACTTGTGGAACTGGCGAAGCATGTCGGTGCATCGTCATCCACAGTTCGGCGTGATTTGACGGTTCTGGAGGCCTCGGGTGGACTGAAACGCACGCATGGTGGGGCAAGGGTTGTCACTCCGAAGACCGATGAGTTCAATTTCTCGGCTCGCGATGCGCATCAACTGGCGGAGAAGGAGGCCATCGGCCGTGCCTGCGCCGAGCTGATCCATCCGAATCAAAGCATTATCATTGATGCCGGCACGACGGTTTACCATGTGGCGAAGCACCTGGAGGAGAAGTCACCGCAAATTGTAACCAACTCTCTGCCGGTCGCGAACCTTTACGCGGCAGCCGGGCGGGTGGAATTGATATTGAGTGGCGGCGTGCTTTACCCGCGGCTGGGGGTTCTGGTAGGACCGCCGGCGGTTGAGGCCTTCTCGAAAATTCACGCCGATGTCGCCATCATGAGCGCCGGCGGCATCACAATGGAAGGAACGACCAATTCGCATAGTCTGCTCATCGACATCCAACTGGCGATGATTCGAGCGGCGGCGAAGGTGATTTTTTGCCTCGACCACACCAAGTTCGGCCGCCGTTCGGTTTCGCCACTGTGCGATCTCGAGCCGATTGATGTGATTGTCACCGACAGTCGCGCGCCGAACGATCTGACGCAGCAACTGCGCGCGCGTGGGATTGAGGTAATCGTCGCCGCGGCAGAGAACCACGGATGAACCCGCTCCCGGGCGGGCAGTGGGTCAGTTTGATCAAACGGTTGGTGGGGCGAGCGTCCTCGCGAGCCGAAAACCTGGGATTCCATCGAAGCCGCGGCTCGCCAGGCCTTCGCCGGGCCGAAGCGGCTTCGTCCGCGCAGGCAGGAGTCTCGCCCCACCAAACTGACCCACTACCCCCGAGCGGGAGGGGTTGACAACCAGGCGCACCCGGGAAGAGATTGCAGACGCCATGAGACCTGCAGCTCGATTGACTTGCGCCTTGCTGATGACGGCATCCGTATTCGGGGCCAACATCAGTTCACCCGGCGCTCCCGACGTTTCCCCCGGCGCAGTCGTTGAGGGCAACGCCACCTTCGCGCTGGACCTTTACCGGCGCGAGAAGGGCAAAACCGCAAACCTGGTCTTCTCGCCTTACAGCATTTCCACAGCCCTGGCGATGACTTACGCCGGCGCGCGCGGCCCGACCGCGGAGGAGATGGCGCGCACCCTTCATTTCGAGCTGCCGCCGGCCGATTTGCATCAGGGGTTCGCCGATCTCGCCGCCCGATTCGACCAGATCGAAAAGGAGAAGCACATCAATTTCAGCGTGGCAAACTCCTTGTGGTGCCAGCGCGGTTATGCGTTTGAGCCGGCTTTCCTGGATCTGAACCGGAACGATTATCATGCCGAACTGCGCCAGGTGGACTTTATGACCAAGGCGGAGGACATTCGCCGGGAGATCAACGCCTGGGTGGAGCGGAAGACCGACGACAAAATCCGGGACCTGCTCAAGCCCGGCCAACTTGGTTCGATGACCCGGCTGGTGCTTTGCGATGCCATCTATTTTAAAGGCGATTGGGCGACGCGGTTTGACCCCAAAGCCACACAGCCGGAGCCGTTCTTCATCACCTCCAATCAAAGCGTCACGGTGCCGATGATGTCACGCACGTTCAAGTCGCGAAGCCGGGAGCTCGACGACATGTCCCTGTTTGCCTTGCCTTACACCGGCAATGATCTTTCGATGATCATCCTGCTGCCTGCGGACCGGGAGGGGCTTGCCGCGCTGGAGCAACGGTTGACGGCGACCGCCTGGCAGGGATGGCTGAAGGCCCTCAACACCGCACCGGAACTCGAAGCCACGGTCGCGTTGCCCAGATTCAAACTGAACTGCCGGCTGGACCTGGCGAACGACCTGGCGGCAATGGGCATGCCGTCCGCGTTCCGGGCGAACGCGGATTTCTCGGGCATAAATGGGAAGCGCGACCTGTTCATCAGCGGCGTCGTGCACCAGGCTTACGTGGATGTGAATGAGCAAGGCACCGAAGCCGCAGCCGCCACGGGGGTCACCATGCGCGCGCTAAGCCTGAGACGCGCGGAAGTGCTGCGGGTGGATCATCCGTTCCTGTTTTTCATTGTCGAACGGCAGACCGGCACCCTCCTCTTCCTGGGCCGGGTCGCGGATCCGACGAAGTAACCCGACGAGGGGTCAGTTCCTGGTTTGTCCCACTTATCCATACAGTTTCTTTCAGCGTGGCGGCAAGGTGCGAATGCTGGGAACTGACTCCCGTGACGATCACTTGCGCCGTCAGTGTCTTAATTTGAAAGGTAGTGACGCGCTGCCGCGCGTCCGGCCGCGACGCAGCGCCGCCCTGCCATTGCATTTGTTGGACGAAATTTCAATTTAGGATACCACGCTTGCTGGTAGTGAGTCAGTTTGATCAAGCAGTTGGTGGGGCGAGCGTACTCGCGAGCCGAAAACCTCGGATTCCATCTAAGCCGCGGCTCGCCAGGAGTCTCGCCCCACCAAACTGACCCACTACGCGCTTGCTCGCAACCTTGACCATACAGCCGGCGGGACTATCCTCGCGCACGATGAAAAAGTCGCCAATCATGCCGGAGGTGGCGGTGGTGGGAGTTGTGCTGCTGATTGGCTTGTTGTTTGCCGACTACACACAACACGCATGGGAGGATTATTGGATCACGTTTCGCACGAGTCGAAATCTGGCGACCGGCCACGGGCTCGTTTACACTCCCGGCGAGCGGTTGCACACGTTCACCTCGCCGCTGGGGGTTCTGCTTCCCGCGGCGTGTAGCTGGGTGACGGGTAATCGATCGGAGGATCTGGCTCTCTGGATGTTTCGCGTGCTCAGCGCCGGCGCGTTGGCTGCGGGGGTCGGTCTTCTATTCCGGGCAATGCAGACGTTGCAGTTGCGGCGCGTTTCCTGCTGGCTGACGGCGGGTCTGATCGGCCTGGATGCCAAGACGGTGGATTTCAGCATCAACGGGATGGAAACGGGTCTCCTGGTCTTCTTCCTGGCGCTGGCCATTCACGGTTTGGTTGTGAGCGGGCCGCGTCAGATGATTCGCATCGCCGTGGGGTGGGCGGGTTTGATGTGGACCCGCCCGGACAGTTGCGTTTACATAACCATCCTCGGAGCCGGGACGCTGTTGTTCCTGTCCGGCAAGACGGCGGGCAAGTCGCGGATTGAGTGGGGGAAGAGGCTCTTCGCGGCTGGACTGGTTTGCGCGGTCATGTATTTGCCGTGGTTTCTGTGGGCCTGGTCGTATTATGGCTCGCCCGTCCCGCACACGATCATAGCCAAGTCGGCAAACCGGCTGCCTATCTCGCCCATTAATCTCATGGCAGACCTGTTGATGTTCCCCCTGAGGTTGCTGGTCCCACTGGATTCGAGCATGCAGTTCGCATTCCTGCCGGCTTATGCGGGTTACGGCGGATGGCAAAGGTCTCTCGTTGCCGTCAACTATGTGCTGGGACTGCCGGCTGTTTTGGCATGGCTCATTCCCGTGTTGCGTCCGCAGGCACGGTTTTTCTCATGGGCCTATTTCCTCGGTAATTACTTTTTGACAGATGTGGTGCGCTCCTACTACCCGTGGTATTTGCCGACGGTGGCGGTATTCGGCTATCTGACAATCGGCCTTATTTTTGACCAGGTGCTTGGCTGGTCGCGAGGACTGCCGGAGCGAGGTTGGGCCCGGGCATGGATTTGTCATGTTCCGAAGGTGTTGCGTGTCTCCGCCGTCGGGCTCGTGGCTGGTCAGGCGGCGATGACTATTTGCGTTGCGCGGCAAATGGAGGTGCAACAGCGACTCATCGAAAACGGCATGCGCCGCGAAATCGGCTTTTGGCTGCGCGATCATGCACGCACGCCGCAGGACACGGTGATGTTGGAGCCGCTCGGCTATATCGGTTACTTTTCGGGGCTTAAGATGCTGGACTGGCCCGGCCTGGCTTCCAAGGAGATGGTTGCAGCCCGGAAGCGGTTGGGGCCGGACCAAGAAGACCAGGCCTGTTTCCTGCTCAAGCCGGATTGGATGGTGTGGCGCCCGATAGAAGCCGCACCGATGGGAGAACGTTCAAACCAGGTCTACCAACTGGTCCAAGTATTTGATGTCACGGACAAAATCAGCGCCACTCGCTGGCTGCCGGGAAGAGGCTATCTCCAAATCGATCGGACTTTTCTGGTGTTCCACCGCAAACCGGACCCGAGCCACAAGCCCGGGGGTTGAAAATCACAGCTTCACTTTCGCCGCCACCTGCGTCACGTCTTTGTCGCCGCGGCCGGACAGGTTCACGATAATCAGTTTTTTTCTGCCGAGCTTGGGCGCGCGCTTGATCACTTCGGCTACGGCGTGGGCGCTTTCGAGGGCGGGGATGATTCCTTCCGACCGGGCCAGTTTCATGAAGGCGCCGAGCGCCTGGTCGTCGGTCGCGTAGGTGTACTGGACCCGCTTCAGCTCGTGCAACCAGGCGTGCTCCGGGCCGACAGCGGCGTAATCGAGTCCGGCGCTGACGCTGTGCGTGAGCTGGATCTGGCCGTTTTTGTCCTGCAGGAGGTAGGACCGGGTGCCTTGCAGCACACCCAGTGAACCGCCTTGAAATCGGGCGGCATGCTTGCCGGCTTTAATGCCCTCGCCGCCCGCTTCGACACCGATCATCCGAACCGATTTATCCTCCAGGAAGGGATAAAACAGGCCCATGGCGTTCGAGCCGCCGCCGACGCAAGCCACGAGCAGGTCCGGCAGCCGCTTTTCCTTCGCCAGAATCTGCCGGCGCGCTTCGTCGCCGATCACCCGTTGAAAATTGCGGACCATGAGCGGATAAGGATGAGCCCCGTACACGGTGCCGAGAATATAATGCGTGGTGCGCACGTTGGTGACCCAATCGCGCATTGCTTCGTTGATAGCCTCCTTGAGCGTCTGCTGCCCGGCTTTGACAGGCACAACCTCCGCGCCGAGCATTTTCATTCGATAGACATTCAGCGCCTGCCGCTCGCAATCCACGGCGCCCATATAGACGACGCATTTCAACCCGAACATCGCCGCCACCGTCGCCGTGGCAACGCCGTGCTGGCCGGCGCCGGTCTCGGCAATGATGCGCGTCTTGCCCATGCGCCGGGCGAGCAGGATTTGCCCGATGCAGTTGTTGATCTTATGCGCGCCGGTGTGCAGCAGGTCTTCGCGCTTGAGATAAATTTTCGCCCCGCCGAGTTCGCGGGTGAGCCGCTCGGCGAAATAAAGAGGCGTCGGGCGACCGCAGAACTCTTTCAGATAATACTTAAACTCGTGTTGGAACCGAGGATCCCTTTGCGCGCGAAAATATTCCTCCTCCAGCTCACGCAACGGGTGCATCAGCGTCTCCGGCACAAAACGGCCGCCGTACGCGCCGAAGTGGCCGCGTGCATCGGGCAAATGGGAAGAACGGGCTTTGCTCATCCAATCGAAGCTATCCGAAGGCGGGAAGCCGAGAAAGTCGGAAAGTGGACCTGCCCACCCCTCACTCCTCGGCTTTCTCGCCTGCCTCCATTTTGGCTGCTTTAATGAATGCTTTGAGTTTGGCCGGGTCCTTTTTGCCGGGCTCGGCTTCGACTCCGCTCGAGACGTCCACCGCATAGGGTTGGACCCGTTTGACAGCTCGGGCCACGATCTCGGGCGTGAGTCCGCCGGCGAGGTAAATGAGCCGGCCGTATTTCTTCGCTTCGACAGCCAGATTCCAGTTAAAAGTCGCGCCAGTCCCGCCCGCTTTGTCCGGCGCGTACGCGTCGAGCAGCCAGGCGTCCGTCCGGTATCGGGAGAGCATCTTCAGAGACTCGGCGTCGCGAATGCGGAAGGCTTTCATGCTCATCCCGCCGAACTGCAGGCAATACTCCGGCGATTCCTCCCCATGAAACTGAAGCAGGCTTAAGCCGCACTCACCGGCCGCCCGCGCCACCAGGTCTGGTTCGGCATTAACGAACACGCCGACTTTCACCACGGAAGACGGCAGTTGGCGGATGATGCCGGCCGCGGCACGCAACGAGACATGGCGCGGGCTGGGGGCGTGGAACACGAAACCCAGCGCATCCGCGCCGGCTTCAACCGCGGCGAGCGCGTCTGGCACATTCGTGATGCCGCAAATCTTCACCTTAACGCTCATGGAGCAGGCGGAGTATCCCATTGCGCGCGTGGAATCTCAACCGCGATCGTCGTGGGACTCGTCCTCGCCGCCGACAAAGGCCGGGGGAAGAAGGACCAGTCGCGTGCCGTTGGAATCAGGTGTTCAAGCGATGTCCGGTCAGGCCAAAACCCGTTGAAAGTTCCACAAGCAAAGCAGGTTACTCTGCGGCAAACTGGCATTCTACATGCGGCATTCCCCGGTGATGGCCCGGTGAAGACTGGCCCGAAGGTGGGGCCGGCCCGGTTGCGGGTTGGGAAGAGTCGGACGGTTCGGGCCTATGAACTTAGAGAGCACGTGAAAAAGCGCATTTTGTTTGTTGGCGAGGCACAGCCTCTCCGGCAGGAATTTCAGGATCATGTTGCCGACCCTGACAGCAATTGGACGATTGATTTCGCGCTGACGGGACCGGACGCTCTGGCGCTGGTCGAGCAGTTCCGCTTCGATGCCGCCGTGGTGGACGTTGAATTGCCGGGCATGAACGGGGTGGAACTCCTGGACCAGATCATGCAGCGCCAGCCAAAAGCCATCCGCATGATATTGTCGGATGTTGCCGACGCTCAAAGCACGGTCAAATGCGTTGGCCGGGCACATCACCACCTGTTCAAGCCTTGCGACGCCGCCACGGTCATCAACGCGCTGAATCAGGCGCTCCGGCTGGAAGCCTCGCTGCCCACGGACGCGGTCCGCGCGCTGATCGCGCAGATGCGGTGGGTGCCCAGTCCTCCCGCGGTTTATTCCAAAATCCTCTCCGAGATGCAGTCGCCCAACGTTTCGGTGGAGGCGATTGGCACACTCATCGCCCAGGATCCCGCCATCACGGCCAAAGTCTTGCAGCTCGCGAACTCGGCGGTTTTCGGCCTCCAGTTGCAGGTGACCCAGCCGGTCGAAGCCGTGACTTATGTCGGCCTCGAGACGACCAGGGCATTGGTTCTGTTGGCCCACACCTTCTCCTCTTTTGGCCAACTGCACCGCGTGGGTTTCTCCGGCGAATCCTTGTGGCAACACTCGATCCTGACGGGCCAATTCGCGCGCCGGATTGCCGAGCTGGAACGAGGCGGGTCTGAATTGGCGGAGCAGGCTTTTGCCGCCGGGCTGCTCCATGACATTGGCAAACTGCTGTTCGCCGCCAACCTGCCGGGGCCGTTCGGCCAGGCATGGGCGCTGGCCCGGGCGCAACACTCCAGTCTGTGGGAAGCAGAAACCCGCCTGCTGGGCGCCGCTCACCCGGAAGTGGGGGCGTGTGTTCTGGGCATTTGGGGGTTGCCGCTGCCAATTATCGAGGCGGTGGCGTTGCATCATTGCCCCAATCGATGCATGGCAGAAGGCTTCATTCCGCTGACGGCGGTGCACGTGGCCAACGCTCTCGAGCATGAAGCCCAGGCCGATCCATCAACTCCTGCCGCCACGGAAGTGGATCTGGCTTACTTGAAGAATCAAGGCCTGGATCAGCGCATCGAAGATTGGCGCACTCATTGCCTCAGCTCCACTGAAACCGCTGCCAAGTGACGGTTGCCGGAAGGCAGGAAACCACGGGTGGACGCAGCACGGAATGCCAGCAGCCTAAACCACCGTCTCCGAAATCGTCCTCAGTGTCGTCCTCGTCCCCGGAATTGAGGCTCCAATATTGAAATAGCATCTCCATTCTACTCTTGCTCCTCACAGCTCTCTCTGCTCTCAGCCATCGACCCGACCTGGTACCCCCACCCTGAATTGAACAGGGATCAACGGTTTAGGAAACCGCTGCTCTATCCATTTGAGCTATGGGGGCACTCGCCCGCTCAATCGCCTTTTAAGCGTTAAGGTAGCCTGCCCTTCATGATTGTCATTCCCAAATCGCGGTCCGCGCCGCACCGCGTTGCAGGCGCGAACTCCGCCGGAAATGCCCAACCAAACGAAGATCATTTCAAAGCCGAAATGGCCACCCACGGTTCGCCGCAAGCCCTCTCCAGAACAACCGCGGAGTCTGTCAAGACGGAGATCGGATTGGGTTGTCCACCGCGAGAATCGGGACAGCGAGGAAAGTCAGAAGAGCCCAGCCCGCGCCGAGCCGGTCCGAAACGACCCGCCCGACCTCTTCCGCGCGGCCGGTTTCAGCGTCAACGGCGGCTCTTGCCGGCAGGCAAAGCCTCCGAACGCGGCGAGCGCTCCTGCAAGCGCTCTTTTACCTTTGAGACAATTTCGTCAGGAGTGGTCGGTTTTGTGACAAAGTCCGTGGCCCCGGAATCAATCCCCGCATACCGGCTGAGCTGGCCGCACAAACCGGTGACCATGATAATCGGGATGGAGGCAGTGCTCGCATCGTTCCGCAAAATCTCACAAACCGCAAACCCATCCAGCTCCGGCAGCATCACATCCAGCAGAATCAGGTCAGGCATCAGCGATCGGGCCTTCTTGACCGCGTCGATGCCGTTCGTGGCTGTGGCGATGGCAAAACCCTCCTCTTTAAAGCGCAGCCGGAGCAGTTCCAGAAAATCCGCTTCATCTTCAACAACCAAAATCTTCTTCCTTTTCAGCAAACTTGTTTGTGTTTGACTCATGTTCGATACCTTGACGCGGCAATGACCTGATTGCCTGATACTGGTCAAAAAAACCACTCGTTAAAAACCGGCATGCACAAAGCAGAAAAAGTGCCGGTTTTCAACATCCATACCCTGTTTGTCGTGATAAGGAAAGCGAAAAGTTTTGTTTAGAGAAATAGAAGGTCAGCCTGGCATCGTGGTTCCGTCAGCCGGAACCGATTCGTCCGGCCACCGTCTTCGCCCCTTTGTCGCTGGCGGAGCGTGAATAACCACGGCGGGTGTCAAGTCCAACTTCTGGCGTGCCGTTTGAGATGACGTGTGTTGATCTGAAGTTATGAAAACCGGGATGTTCTGGAAATGGAGTCAGGGGCTGGCCCTGGCAGTGCTGCCGCTCGTGGGCGGATACGACCAGGAGTCTGCGAATTCAGCTCCAGCCATGTCGTTGGACACCAACCAACCGCCGGCCGCCGAAATAGCGGCCATAACCAACGCGGCTTCCCCGGAAGCTGCGGAGCAGCAGCTCGAAGCGGCCCCGGGACAAGTGGTTTCGACGGTGACGCCCCCGCCACAGAGCGTCAACATCTCAGGTCCGGCTGCTGAAATTGCGAAACTTGCCCAGGCCGGATTGGAAGAGAACGTGATGCTGTCGTATGTGATGAATTGCCCGCACACGTTCAACCTGAGCTCGGATGCGATCATTTATCTCAACGACATCGGCGTTTCGAGCACAGTGGTCACCGCCATGATTAAGCATGATCAGAGCATCAGGGAATCTTCAGCCGATAGTTCCGCCTCACCGAACCAACCGGTCCAGTCGCCGGAAAGCCCCGGTCCGTCTCCAGCCCCCAACGCTCCGACTGAAACGGCGGTTCCTCAACCTTCTCCGCCTGAAGTTATCGACAACGGCCAACCGCCGACACAGGTGAATGGTTCCTACAGTTATTTCTACGGCTCGCTGGCGCCCTACGGGAGCTGGATCAATGTCGATGGTTATGGCTTGTGCTGGCAACCCACAGTTGTGGTGGCCAATCCAGCGTGGAGACCCTACTGCGAAGGGGGACACTGGGCTTACACGGACTACGGCTGGTGTTGGGTTTCGGATTATTCCTGGGGCTGGGCGCCGTTTCATTACGGTCGCTGGTTTCATCACCATCGCTGGGGCTGGTGCTGGGCGCCGGACACCTTCTGGGGACCGGCTTGGGTCAGTTGGAGGTATGGCCACGACCATTGTGGCTGGGCGCCTCTGCCGCCCACAGCCTGCTACACGCCAGGGATTGGGTTTACCTACCTTGGCCGCCACGTCGGTTTTGATTTCAGTTTCGGGTTGTCAGCGGATCTTTTCACCTTTGTCGGTTTCGATCATTTCACCGACCGGCACTGGCGTGGATATCGTGTGCCGCCGCAAGGGGTCCGGGGATTCTTCAACCGCACGGTCGTAGCCCACGGCATCGTTGAACGGAATGGCAGGATCGTCAATCAAGGCATTCCCGTCGGCCGCATCGTTGCCGCTACGCACCGGGAAGTCCCCAGGATGCATCTCCAGGACGCTGCCGACCCCACCAGCATTCATGCCAACCGTTTTGACCGGGCTGGCGGCGGTTTGGCCGTCTTTCGTCCGAATTTGCCCCCGCCGGCTCCCCGCCCCGCACTGGTAGGACAGGGCATCAGACCCCGGATTGGCACCCGCGCCATCTCCGGTGCCGCCCGAACGCCGACAATTGTTGACAACGGTGCAACCCGTCAGCCGCCCGGGAACCTGGCCTCCCCGCCGCGTCGCGTGGACACCACGCCCGCTTTCAACAACACAGGCTCCGTCCCGAATCGCAATGGGGTGCGCCTTGGCTACACCGCACCGGCACCCGGGAAGGCGGCGCCGGTGATTCAGCGCAGCCAGGACCGTTTGAATTCTTCAATAAACGGGCGGCAACCCATCCCCCCGAGGCCCTCGCAACCGGCACTGAATCAATCTCTCGTCCGCGCCGCATCTCCGCCACCGGTCCAGCCGCAAACCCAGCCACCAAGCCGGCAAGTTCTCCGAAAAGAGGCTCCGAAGCACCTTCAGCAGGATCAAATGGCTTTTACGACGTCCGCAGCGCCCGCGCCGCGCCAACCTGTGACACGGACGTTCCAGTGGGCCCCGGCGGCGGAACCCAGAGAACAGCAACGCTGGATGCCCCCGGCTCAACAGGCGCCGCCCGGCCGTTCCCAACCGGCGCTGTCCGTTCCCTCACGCGTACAATCGCCGCCCTCGGCACAACCTAACCACGACGCGCCTCCCGCCGCGCGTGGCTCAAGGCAGGACAATTCCCGCAACAACCGCTGAATCCAATCGGGCGAAGAGGTGATTGTTCCGGATCCGACAGGCCGGGACAAAAAACGTCGCACCTGCGACAAATATTGTCGCGGCCGGCACCGTCGCTCAATCTTTTCGGTGAGGCCGTCTGGGGGGATGCCAGAGACAGGCGGGACGCCTGTCCTGCTGCGCGGGATGGCGCTGCAGCCCGTTCAAGAACGTTTCCCGGTTTTTCTCCTTTTGAAAGACGTCCGGCGTTGGCAGACTAGGGCCGATGGGCATCACGGCGCAGCAACTCAAGCGAATGGAAGAGCGTCTGAACCGCCCGCCGCGCGCGGTCGCCCGTGCATTGGAGCCGGCACTCTGCCTGAACCACCACCCGCATCAGATCATTCTGGGGCTCGATCCGTCGCTGCGCGGGACGGGTTACGGCGTGATCCGGCTCGCAGAACCGCATCCGCACACGCTCGCTCACGGCACAATTTCCTGCCCGCCCGCCTGGCCGCACTCGCGTTGCCTTGTGAACATCGTGCAGACCCTCCGCGAGGTCCTCAAGCAACACCAGCCAACCGTGTGTGTCGTCGAAGGAATCTTCTACGCGCAAAACTTGCAGACGGCGATCCTGATGGGCGAGGCTCGCGGCGCGGCATTGGCAACGATGGCGGAGGCCGGCCTGGAGGTCTGCGAAATCGCTCCGCGCAAAGTGAAGCAAGCCATTGTTGGGTACGGGGCGGCGCAGAAGCTGGCGGTGGCAAGAATGGTGCAGCGCCTGTTGCATCTCGCCGCTTTGCCGGCTCCGGACGCGGCTGATGCGCTCGCGCTCGCGCTGACGCACGCGCGGGAACAGGGCCGTTACGCTCTGACGCCGCCGAGGCGGATTTGAATCGCAAAAGACGGTGACGTTAAATCGTTGAATGGCTAAATCGTTAATTCATTCGACTGGCAGAACCGCCCGCCGCGGCAACGGTCCAACGGTTCAACGGTTCAAAAATCCATGATCACCTTTCTCCACGGCAAATTGGTTGAAGCGCTGCCGACCCATGTGATTGTGGACGTGAACGGCGTCGGTTACGAGGCGCTCATTCCGCTTTCTTCTTTCGCCAGGTTGCCGGAGCCGGGCCAGCCAGTGACCTTGCTGACACAACTGGTGATTCGCGAGGAGTCCCATACGCTTTACGGCTTCATGAGTTCCGAGGAGCGGGATTTGTTTCGGCTGCTGGTCAACACCGTCAGCGGCATCGGCCCCAAAACAGCTCTGAACATTCTGAGCGGCATCAGCGTCATCGCCTTTCGCGGCGCGGTGGCCGGCGGAGACGTGAGGGCGCTCTCGCAAATCTCCGGTGTCGGCAAAAAGACGGCCGAGCGCATCGTGGTTGAGTTGAAGGACAAGATCGGCATGGCGGGCGCGTGGGAAGCAGCCAGCACCCGGCGCGGCCTGTCCGCGGACGAACAACGCATCAATGACGCCGTCCTGGCATTGATCTCGCTCGGGTTCAAACAGGTCGAAGCCCATGATTCGGTGCGCCAAGCCCAGGCCGCGCTGGGTCCGCAAGCCACGGTGGAAAACCTCGTGCGCGCGTGTTTGAGAAAGGGAGCGTGATGGCGGGAGTGAGTAACGCGTCCGAAAATCGTCCGGTGGCGCCGAACAAGGGCAAGTCCGGCGTCGTCATTCCCCACCAGGCGCGGTGGCCTCAGCAGATGGCGGCCCGGCTGGTTCATGCGCTCATCCGGTGCGTCGCCGCCACCGTGCGCTACGAGCCGAAAGACGATCCCGCTTTCCTGAGGGACTTGCATCATGAGAAGTTGATTTTTGCGATCTGGCACAATCGGCTGGCGCTCTCCCTGATGATGTATCGGCGTTACATCGTGAGCGAGGCTGGGGATCGACGTCTGGCGGCGATGGTCAGCGCGAGCCGGGATGGAGGTTTCCTGACGCGAATTCTCGAATTGTTCGGCGTCCAGCCGGTGCGAGGATCGTCCAGCCGGCGGGGGCCGCAGGCCTTGCGCGAAATGGTTTCCTGGGGGCAGGCCGGTTACGATCTGGCCATTACGCCCGACGGCCCGCGCGGTCCCTGTTACCAGGTGCAGGAGGGCGTGATTTCCACCGCGCAACTCACCGGCCTGCCCATCGTGCCGGTTTCCTATCACCTGAACTGGAAAGTCCGCGCCCGAAGCTGGGATCGCTTCCAAATACCATTGCCCTTCGCCCGCTGCCAGGTTTCCATCGGCAAACCCATCCGCGTCCCGCGCGACGCCTCCGACGCGGACCGCGAGGTTCTGCGAAAGGAACTGGAGCGGGCACTGCGGGAAATTTCGCAGGATTGAGCTGGAACTTGCGATTAACGATTGGCGCGTTGCCTGAAGGCGCGCACCCGCTCGTGAATCGCAACTCGTAAATTTGTTCACCTCCAGCCGAGGCGAAAGAGGAACCGGTAGAAGGCGTAACGCCGCAGGACGGATTTGACGTAAGCTTTTGTCCCCGGAAAGCTCATTTGGGCGAGAAACTGGACGCTGTTGGTCGTCGCGGCTCCCGTGTTCCACTTCAAAACGTTGCCGCGGCCGGCATTGTAGTCGGCCAGCGCATAAGGCAGGGGATTATCCGTGCCGGCGTAACGTTTCAGCAGTTTGGAAAGGTAGAACGCGCCGGCCAGCGCGTTGGTGTCCGGGTTGAAACACTGTTCGTGCGCGAAAGAGCCAATGCGCTCCGTGTCCGCCCATTCCTGGGCCGCGACTTCCTGGACCTGCATCAGGCCGATTTCGCCGCTGGCCCCGCGCGCACCCGGGTTGAACCGGCTCTCGCGCCACACGACCGCCTTGACGAGCAGTGGATCGACGCCGTAGCGCTGCGCCGCGGCGCGCAGTTGCGGCTCGAATTTCCTTTCCCGGCGGGCTTCGCGCCAGACGTACGCAGCGGCCCCGGCGAGCAGCAATCCCAACGAGAGCCAAATCCAGCGCCGTTTCATCGTTCGCTTTTAACTCATCGGGCGGCACCGGTCGAAAGAATTCACGCGGCAATGAAATCGTTCTCCTCCTCGTATTGGGCGGTGTTCAGAATCGAGGAGGAGCACGACGACGAGGCCGAGGCCGAACGTTCGGCCCGGTTTTCGCAGCGGAGCGATACTTGACACTCAACCCTCAACGCTCAACCCTCAACCTCGGAATGATCGCCCGCGTCACACTGGAACTTGCGCTTCGAAAGGAGTTTGATTACCTGGTCCCGCCCGAACTGGCGGGCAAGGTTGATGTGGGCAGCCGTGTGCAGGTGCCGTTCGGCCCGCGCAAGCTGCTGGGCTGTGTGACCGCGCTGGCGGAGGAATCGGCGCAGACCAGGCTCAAATCCATCATCCGGGTGATCGGCGCGCAAGCGTTGGTCACCCCCAAGGTGTTGCAGCTCGCGCGCTGGATCGCCGATTACTATTGCTGCGCGCCGGAAATTGCGCTCAAAAGCGTGCTGCCTGAAGCGGTGCGTAAAGAGCGCGCCGGCTGGCGTGAGCGGCTTTGCGTCCGGGTTCTGCCTTTTGCCGGCGAGTTGCCGAAGTTGCCCCGGCGCCAGCGCGAAATCTGGAACATCCTCGAGGAACGGCGCGAAATGCCATTGCGGGAGCTGCTCGAGCTGGCCGAAACGACGGCCGCGACCCTTCGCCGGTTGGAGGACAAGGGATTGGTGGTGATCGCTCCGCAGATTTCGGAGCGCGATCCTTACGCGCGGGAGCGCATTTTGCCCACGTCGCCGCTGCTGTTGAATCCGGCCCAGGCGAAGGCACTGGAGGCAATCACGAACCGCATGTCAGAGGTCAGAAGTCAGAAGCCAGATGGCAGACCTCCGACCTCTGTCTTCCTGCTCCACGGCGTGACCGGCAGTGGCAAGACGGAGGTGTACCTCCAGGCGATCGCCCAGGCATTGAACCTCGGCAAAGGGGCGATCGTGCTGGTGCCGGAGATTTCCCTCACCCCCCAGACTGTCGAGCGATTCAAAGCCCGGTTCAGCACGGGGCCGCTGCAAACCGGGGTGGCAGTTCTGCACAGCCATTTGTCCGCCGGCGAACGGCACGACGAATGGCACAAGATCCGCCAGGGCCGCGCGCGAATCGTGATCGGCGCCCGCTCCGCGATTTTTGCGCCAGTGGAGCCACTCGGCCTGATTATCGTGGACGAAGAGCACGAGCCCACCTACAAACAGGAGGAAGCGCCGCGTTATCACGCGCGCGACGTGGCCATTATGCGCGGCCGGATGGAAGGCGCGACGGTCGTGCTCGGGTCGGCGACGCCTTCGCTGGAGAGCTACTACAATTGCAGGAGCGGCAAGTACACCCTGCTCGAACTGCCCGAACGCGTCGACAACCAGAAAATGCCGCACGTGCGGATCGTGGACATGCGCCAGGCCATGCGCAAAGGACAGTCGGTTCCGATTTTTTCGCCTCAGCTCAAAGAAGCCATCACGCAGCGGCTCGAACGTGGCGAGCAGACGATTTTGTTTTTGAACCGGCGCGGTTACTCCACTTCGTTGCAGTGCCCGCTCTGTGGTTACGTCGCCCAATGCCCCAATTGCAGCCTGTCGCTCACCTACCATCGCCAGGAACAAAAGCTCCTGTGCCACATCTGCGGCCATCACGAGCCGGTTCCGGCGGTTTGCCCGAATGCGAAGTGCCGGAATCCCCAGATTCGTTATGCCGGCCTGGGCACGCAGAAAGTCGAGGATACCCTCGGAAAGCTGTTCCCCAACGCGCGGGTGGAGCGGATGGATTCCGACGCGATGAAGCGAAAGGAGGATTATCGCCGCATTCTGGGCGATTTCCGGACCGGCAGGATCGATATACTCGTGGGCACACAAATGATCGCCAAAGGGCTGCATTTTCCGAATGTAACGCTGGTCGGCATCATCTACGCCGATCTGGCGTTGCATCAGCCCGACTTCCGCGCCGGCGAGCGGACCTTCCAACTGCTCACCCAGGTGGCCGGGCGCGCCGGCCGGGGCGACATCGAAGGGGAGGTTTTCGTCCAGGCGTTCACGCCGTTTCATCCGGCGATTCAATGCGCGCGGCGGCACGATTTTGCGGGCTTCTACGAACAGGAACTCGAATTCCGCGAACCGTTGAAATACCCGCCGTTCAGCCGGATCGCGCTGCTCACCTTGAAAGGGCGGAACGAGGACAAGGTGAAATTCAGCGCGGAGCACTTGAAGCGCGAGTTGGAAAAGGCTTTGATGGAAAGCCAGACCACGGGCAGGGCAGGCAATCCCCTGCCCCCCGCTGATTTGCTTTCGAGCCGCGGCGCGCACGGAGTGACGCGCCCTGCCTTGAACGTGTTCAAAGACTTGATCCTGGCCGGTCCCGCGCCCGCGCCGTTGCTGCGCGCCGAAACTTATTACCGCTACCAGATCATGTTGCGCACGCCGCGCATGAGCGCCCTGAGCCGGAAGCTTGCCGAACTGATCCAGTCGCTGGCATTGCCCGAAGATGTCACGCTCACTGTGGACATTGATCCGGTGGATTTGGGGTGACTTCGCCGGCATCTCCGAACGCGCGGCAGACGCGGCAGATTTGCAGGTGATTTTTGCCGATTCCTTGGCTCCGCAGGAGCGGCATTTGGCTTATGGCGCTCCTGCGGAGCGGGCTTCCGGCGGCTGACAACAGGCTGCAAAGACGGGGCGCCTGCGGCGCTGGCGCGACGCCCCTGGTCACTTCTCCGCCGCCGCAGCCTTGACCAGTTCGGCCACCAGTTCATCCGGCGTCCACTGGTTGCCGGTGAGGATTTTCTGCACACGACCGGAGGCGTCAATGACGGCCACGCGCAGGTTGTGGCTGATGCTGCCGGCTTCATCGCGCCAGAAGGCGAGGCCGAATTGCTCGCCGAGAGCGGTGATGTCCATCAATTCGCCGGTCGCGAACGTCCAATGGGCGGGGTTATAGTGATGGTTTTCGGCATAGGTTTTGAGCACCTCGGGCGTGTCAAATTCCGGGTCGAATGAGATGGTGAGCAGGCGCCAGTTTGTTGGGCCGTTGGTCATGGCCAGCAGATTCGTCTGCGCGGCCGCGAAATTGTCCGCCATGAGCGGGCAAAAGGTCGGGAAAGGACAACGCGTAAACAGGAATTCGATCGCCAGCGCCTGGCCTTTGAACTCGGAGAGGCTGAAGGGCTCGCGGAGCTCATTCGTAAAATGATATTCCGGCAACAGATCACCCACCTTGAGCGGCTCGACATCACGAACCAGGCGGAACGGGCCGGTGGTCGGAGGCGCGTTTGTCTTCGGCCCGGCCTTCTGGATCCGATCGATATAGCCGGAGGTATCGGTGACGATCAGGCGGAACGAAACTGGATCTCCCGCCTCAAGCCCTGTCAGCATGTTGGTGTCCTTCACCTCAAACGGCATGGTCATGGCGGCCATATAACCGGGAACTTCCTCGTGTTTGATGGTCACCGATTTTTCAAGCGGTTTCACTTCCACGATCAGGCCTTTGAGCTGGAATATCTGCCGGTTGCTCTCCAGAATTTCATGAGTGTAAAGCGGGAGAGCCTCCTCGGATGACTTGCTGCACCCTGCGGCCAGCAACACCGTCAACGGAACAAAAACCAGAAGCGGGCGGACCATGGAGGACAGGTTCCTCAAATTCGGCCGGTTTGACACCTTTTTTCTCAAGCCGCCGCCTTGTCCGTCTTTCGTCGGATCAGCGGCTTGGTTTCGCCGAGCACCACGGGGCGGGTAATCTTGATGTGGAGAATGTCGTCACTGCTCGGCACGTCGAACATCACGTCCAGCATCAGTTTTTCCAGCAGGCTGCGCAAGGCGCGCGCGCCGGTGCCCTTCTTGATCGCTTGCGCCGCCAATTCGTGAAGCGCATCGGTTGAAAACTCCAGTTCCACGCCTTCCATGGCCATCAGCTTTGAATATTGCTTGGTGAGCGCGTTCCTCGTTTCCGTCAAAATGGAAACCAACTGGTCCTCGACCAGCTCCGCCAGCACGGTGACCATGGGCAGGCGGCCGACGAATTCGGGAATGAAGCCAAACGTCAACAAGTCCTCCGGCTCGACATATTGGAGCACTTCCTGCCGTTCGATCGCCGCGGTCTTGTAGCCTTCTTCCACGGCGCGGAAGCCCATGATGTTCTTGCCGAGCCGGCGCTGGATCATTCGTTCCAGCCCCACAAAGGCGCCGCCGCAAATGAACAGAATGTCCGACGTGTTTACCCGGATATATTCCTGCTGGGGATGCTTGCGCCCGCCCTGCGGCGGCACATTGCAGACGGTGCCTTCCAGGATTTTAAGCAGCGCCTGCTGCACCCCTTCGCCGGAAACATCCCGCGTGATCGACACATTTTCGGTTTTGCGCGCGATTTTGTCGATTTCGTCGATGTAAACGATGCCCCGTTGCGCGCGTTTCACATCGTAATCGGCGTTCTGGAGCAATCGCAGAATGATGTTCTCGACGTCCTCGCCCACATACCCCGCTTCGGTGAGCGTCGTCGCGTCGGCAATGGCAAACGGGACATCGAGAATCTGCGCCAGCGTCCGCGCCAGCAGGGTTTTGCCCGAGCCGGTCGGACCCATCATGAGGATATTGCTCTTCTCGATCTCCACGTCGGCGTGGGGATCCCGGGGAGAGGCCGGATCGGCTTCCCTCTCCTCGTTCTCCTCGCACGCCGTCGATTCCTGCAGGATGCGCTTGTAATGATTGTGGACCGCGACGGCCAGGGTTTTTTTCGCATGCTCCTGCCCCACGCAGAATTTGTCGAGCTGGCGCTTGATCTCCGCCGGCTTGGGAACATTGATGCGAGGCCGGTGTTTTTTGGCCGCCATCGCCAGTTCCTTGTCCAACACGTTCTTGCAGAGAACCACGCAGTTGTCGCAGATGTACACCCCCGGTCCGGCGATGAGTTTTTTGACTTCGGCGTGAGATTTGCCGCAAAAACTGCACAGGGTGATGTTGGTCGGGCGCGCCACGCGGCTATTCTTTCTTGTCGAGCAGGCTGGTGGCCCTTTCGGTCAGTCCGGGAATTTCCTTGCGGGATTGCACGACCTCGTCCACCAGGCCGTAAGCCTTGGCTTCTTCCGAGCTCATGAAGTTGTCACGATCGCAGTCTTTCTCCACCTGCTCGACCGATCGGCCCGTGTGCTTCGCCACAATGCTGTTCAAACGCTGTTTCAGTTTCAGCATGTAACGGACGCGGATTTCGACGTCGCTGGCCGGCCCTTCGGCGCCGCCCAGCACCTGGTGAATCATGATGTTTGAATTGGGCAGCGCATAGCGTTTGCCTTTGGTGCCGCCGCACAACAACAACGCGGCCATGCTCGCCGCCTGGCCGATGCAGTAGGTGTTCACATCGCACGTCAGGAACTGCATGGTGTCGTAAACCGCCAGCCCCGCCGTCACGCTGCCGCCAGGCGAATTGATGTAAAGGTGAATGTCCTTTTTGGGGTCCGTCATCTGTAGAAACAAAAGTTGCGCGATGATCAGATTCGCCACCATGTCGTCCAGCGGCGTCCCCAGGAACACAATCCGATCCACCAGCAAACGTGAATAAATATCGTATCCGCGTTCGCCCCGTCCGGTTTGCTCGACGACCATTGGAACCAGGAAATCTTGCATAAGCGATGTATTCTCTATTTCGCAACGTAGCGAAGGCGCCACCGCAGGTCAAGCGCGGCCACCGCGAGATTTAGCGATTCAGCCTGACCACATATTGTCGGGGCAAGCGTCCGCGCGAGCCGGAACCGCGGAGTTCGTCACCGCTGTGGCTCGCCGGGAGTCTGGCCCACACCCGAGGGAGCCGCGACTCACCACGATTCCCGGCGCAAAAATAGCGTGAGCTGAAGCGGAAATCCGCTTAAAGATCCCCCGTGAACTTCACGCTCGAACACCTGGGTTTATCGGCGCGCGATCCCGCAACTTTAAAGAATTGGTACGTGCGCGTGCTTGGCGCAAGGGTCGTCTTCGACAACGGCCGGTCGCCGCCGATGTTTCTCCTCGCGGTCCCGGGCGGGGTGATGATCGAAATCTACGCGGGTGACTGCGCCCTGCCGGAGACCGGCAACAACCAGCTCAACGGGTGGCGCCACATCGCCTTGCGCGTGGATTCCATCGAAGCCGCGAGAGGGGAACTGGAGAAACGCGGCGCCGCTTTCCACCAGGAAATCAAGCCGGCCGGCGGGGGCGGACGGGTGCTGTTCTTCCAGGATCCGGAAGGGAACCTGTTGCACCTGGTGGAGCGGCCGGCGGGATCGCAAGTCGGGCCACGGGGTTGATGCCGTCGCCGGGGGAGAAGGCCGGCAAAACTTTGTCGCACGTGGGACAAAGTCTTGCACCTTCCATTTCTCCAGAACTGCCTCACGGCATCACTCCATTTCTCCCATATCATCCCAAACGCGCTCGCGAACTCTCCGGGCCGCTTCTTCATTCAGCGCGGAGAGGCGGAGTCCCGGAGAAGCTCGGAAAGGCGGGCGAATTGCGGCAGCGTCACGGCTTCCGCGCGGATCGTCGCGGGAAGTTGCAGTTGCTCGAACGCCCGTGCCAGTGCTTCCACCGGCCAGGCCTCTTTCAAGAGCTTCAGCATCGTCTTTCGCCTTTGTGAAAAGCCTCGCTTCACGATGCGGGTGAAGGTTTCCCTTTGGTCCGGCGGCAGCAGCGGGTGCTGGCGGCGGACCAGGCGGACGCATGCCGAATCGACGCCAGGCTTCGGGAAGAAGCAGCCGGCCGGGATTTTGAACCAGCCCTGCGGTTCGAAATCCAGTTGGATCAGCAACGTCAGCAGGCCGTAATCCTTGTCGCCCGGTTGCGCCATGAGCCGGTTCGCCACTTCCCGTTGCAGGGTAACGACCATCCGCTGCGGCGCGCGCCGGCCACAGGCCAATTCCACCAGAATGGGCGAGGCGACTGAATAAGGCAGGTTCGCGACGAGCTTCCACCGGCTCCAGTCGCGCGGTTCGCGCTTCAAGTAAGCCAGCGCGTCGTCACGGAGCAAATGCAGGTGCAGAGGGCAGCGCTGGGGCGCCGCCCTGGATTTCAGGGCACCGACGGAGCAGTGCCCTCCATCATCCGGACGCAACGTCGCAAACCGCGCCTCCAAAACCTCCGCCAGTCTGGCATCCTTTTCAATCGCCAGGACCTCGCCGGCCTGCTCCAGCAGCCGTTCGGTCAGGGATCCCAGACCCGGGCCAATCTCGAGAACTTTGTCCTGCGACGTCAATTCGGCCGCCTCCACAATGCGCCGGACTTGATTGGCATCATGCAGGAAATTCTGGCCGAGGGATTTGGTGAGCTGAATCCCATTCTGCGCCAGCCATTCGCGGATTTCAGACAGTTTCATCAACTTGTCAACTCGTTACACCGTCGAATCGTCGAATCGTTGAATCGGCATGACGGTGGCCCGGTTCAAGGGGGTAACGATTTGACATTTTAACGAACTCAGCCATCCGTGGCTAGAACCTCCGCAAGCGCCTTCACGGTCTTTTCCAACTGCGACCGGGAGATGGTCAGCGGGGGCGTAAAGCTGATGACATTGCCGTGTTCGCCTTCCGGCAGCAGAATGAAGCCGCGCCGCAGCATCGCTTTGATGACACGGATCGTTTGCGAAGTCGCGGGCGAACCATCCCGAAGTCGAAGTTCGAGCCCGGCCAGAAGCCCAAGCCCGCGCGGGATGATTTCAAATTTGGGATTTGAGATTTCAAATTGGAGGAGGTTGAGCAAAAATCCGCCGAGTGCCGCGCTGCGCGGCACCAGTTTGAGCCGCCGGATCTCCTGGATTTGCGCCAGCGCCATGGCGCAACCGACCGGATGTCCCAGGAAAGTGCTGGTGTGGATGGCCTCTCCGCTGGAGGCGGGCCACGCCTTGTCCATGAGGTCGGCGCGACCGACGCAGGCCGAGAGCGGGAACCCGCCGGTGAGGGCTTTGCCGAGGCAGAGGATGTCCGGCGCGATGCCGGAGTGCTCACAGGCGAACCATTTTCCGGCGCGGCCCAAGCCGGTGTAAATCTCATCCAGAATCAGCACTGCCTTGTGCTCGCTGCAAATCCGGCGCAGCAACGGCAGGAACTCCGGAGGCGGGATGTGGATGCCGCCGCGCACCTGGATCGGCTCGACGAGTATCGCGCCGATCCGGTCGCGGCGGAGAATGCGGCGAATCCGGGCCTCGACTTGTTCCAAAGCGGCGCGGGCATATTGTTCGTCTGGCGCCGGGGCGTCCGTTGAACCTGTTTTTCCAGTCGGAGGCCGCCGGGGAGGCGCCGCCACTTTGGGAAACGGCACGAAGTGTCCGAACTGGCGAAGCTGCGAAAGGAACGGCCCGCGAAAATGTTCACGGTGCGTCGCGTTCAAGGCGCCATAGCCCAGCCCGTGGTAGGCCCCTTCAAACACGATCACTCCGGGTTTGCCCGTCGCCAGCGTCGCCGTCTTCAGCGCCGCCTCGACCGCTTCAAAACCGGAATTGCAGAAGATGACTTTCCCGGCAGCCGCCGATGCAAACCGGCGGCCATTGCCATTGATCGGCGGAGTTGGCCGCGAATTCATATTCGCGGCCACGGCCCATCGCTCGAAGGTAATCCGGCTCAATTCCCGGGCGAGTCTGGCCTTCCCTTCGTGCGGATGCACGTCGCCCATCGCGTGCAGCAGCCGACTCATCTGTCGCCGTCCGGCTTTGACCACCCGCGGGTTGGCGTGACCGGCCGCCGCGACGCCAAATGCCGCGGTCAAATCCAGGTATCTCCTTCCGCCGGTATCCCAGACGTGCACCCCCCGGGCGCGTTCCCAAACGATGGGCCATGAGCCGTCGGGTTCGACGAACGTTACGTTGCGCGATTCGTATCGGCGCAGGAGACTGAGGATCCGGCGTGTATTCATTCTAACCACGAATCAATCCGGCGCGGCGCGTCAAAACGCCCGCAGTGCCAGGCAACACGACTGATCTTAGACGGCCCGTGGCTTTGGTTGCGGCTATGCCGCGCTGAGTTTGGTCCATGTTCATCCGTGTTTGTCTAAACTCCGCGCCGGTCGGGGGGCCAGATCACTTTGTGCATCTGGATCTGAAAACGCACCGGCAGCGCGTCGGCGATGATCTGCTCCGCCAGCTCCCGGCGTGACATCGGCGTTTGCCCGGCCGGAATTCTCTTCAGGGATTTGTGCTGTTGCGCGGGCGCGAGCGGGTGGACCCATGAGAACAGCAACGGGCAAATCGAGCCCAGCCTGTGCGCTGCCATCTGCCGTTTCGCCCACTCATAATCCTGCCGGGTGCCGATCACCAACTTGAGTTCGTCTGTCGGCCTCAGGTGCGCGAGATTCTCCCAGCGATTGCGGTCCGCTTCCCCGCTGCTGGGGCATTTCAGGTCCATGATCCGTCGCACGCGCGGGTCCACCGTTGAAATGTCAAGTGCGCCGCTGGTTTCGAGCAACACGGTGAATCCGTCATCACACAGGCGTTTCATCAAGGACAAACAATTCTTCTGGAGCAACGGTTCGCCGCCGGTAATTTCGACGAGGGGAAGCGCGAAGTTCGAGGTTCGAAGCGCAGGCTCGGCTGGAGGCGGATCGTCCCTGGCATCTCTCACTGCGGACCTGGATTTGGGCTTCGTTACTGCGGCGGCCGTGACGCTTTCACGGAACGGCTTTGCCAGCCGCCCCACTTCACGGCAAACGTCCGCCAACCCCATGCGCCTGCCTTCGCTGAATGCATAAGCGGTGTCGCAATAGGAGCAGCGGAGGTGGCACCCCGTGAGGCGGACAAAAATGCAGGGCAACCCGGCGAAGGTGCTTTCCCCCTGCAGACTCGGATAAATCTCGTTGATGACCAGCGTGTCTGACTCTTCCACGGTTTTCGGCTTTTCAATCGGGTCCTGGATTGCAGTGATAATCACCGCTTGCTTAACTGCAGCATACGAGGCGGAGCCTGTTGTATCAAAAATCAAAAAACGGAAATCGAAGCTTTTACCCCGGGAACATGGATGCCCAACCGATGTCACGAACCATGAAAGATATTTTGCCGCAACCACTTACGCCGATATTGAAACAGGCTAAAGCGACGCTCATGGCGGCCTTGAGCTTGGCGATCAGAGCTGTGCGCGCGGCCAGCCGGATCGGGGCTTTGATGTTTGTGAAATCGCCTGTCATGAAAACTGAGGACAGGGGCAAAAGCCAAATTGGGCTTGAATCCGGGCGGATTCCGGCCAATGTATGTTTGCATGAAACGAACATTGTCACTGTTATTGGCATCGTTGGTTATCGCATGCATCTCCGGTTGCGGCAAGAAGCAATCGGCGGAGCAACAAAACACCGCAGCCACTGAGACCACGACCCCGAGCAATGCAGAGAATCCTCAGGCGACGGTACCTCCCGAGGCTCCGCCCGGGGCGCCTGTTGCCGTTACGGAAACTCAGCCGGGAGCCGCCGCCCCTGCGGACCAGGCGGCGCCTGTGGATCTGAACCAGCTCACCATTAAACTGCGCTCATGGATGATGAACAGCAGAAGCGGGTTGCCGAAGAGTTTTGAGGAATGGGTTGCCCAATCCCACGTGCAGGTGCCCGCGCCGCCGGCGGGAAAGAAATTTTCGATTAGCAGTACAGCGCGTGTGATTTTGGTGGACAAATAAAGCAGCATAACGAAAGCAGAGATGGACTTATGAAAAACGACAACAGACTACCCTCGGACAAATCCCCGCCCCGAACTCCCAAACGGGGGCGTTGGGCGTTTACTCTCATTGAACTATTGGTGGTTATTGCCATCATCGCCGTGTTGGCGGCTCTATTGCTTCCCGCACTGGCCGCGGCGAGATCCAAGGCGTGTCGGGCGTCCTGTCTCAACAACCTGAGGCAGCTTGGAATCGGCATCATGAACTTCGCCGGCGACCAAAATGAGATGTATCCGCCCGCCGGTATGGCTGGAGCTAACAACAGTCAAATTACGTGGGACACGTATATTCACCGCTATATTGGCGGCAATGCTTCCGATGCGTGGTTGACCAATGGTTGGCTGCCCATCGAAATGGGCCCTAAAGTGGAATATTGCTGCACCGATCCGCCCGGGAAACTCCTGAAAACGAGCTGGATGGGGAACCCACCGTGGAACGCGCTCAGGTCCTATGCGATGGTCGCGTGCGGTTCCGGCTACTCAAGCCAGGTGCAGGTAAACACGGGCAACCCGGCGACTTATCCCTTGCCGACCATCGTCATGGGGGTTGGCATCTATTGGGTTAATGACCCAACCGTCGATTGGAGCGCGAAGGGCTACAAAACGAGCATCGTGCAAGATCCCTCCGGCGCGTTCATACTCGTCGAGGAGCCCAACAGCTATGATTCCGTCGGCAATGTCTGGCCTTGCGTCTGTATTGGTCCTGTCGGGACTGGGAATTGGGGCGTGATGTACCAACTGGATTCCCAAAATCCACCGCAGAGCAACGGCGGCACCGCTGTCAACGAAGGATGGGTCACGTACAAGGCCCATGGGAGTCGATTTAATTATCTCTTCTATGACAGCCACGTGGAATCCCTCACGATCCAGCAGACCATCGGCACCGGAACAACGAACAATCCCCTCGGGATGTGGACGATATATAAGAATGACTAAGATGGCACGGCGCCTGACGCGTGCCGTCGCAACTGAACTTTCTCTTCTGTCAAACTCAACCGGTGGGCAGGCTGCCGGTTGAGTTTTTGTTTGTGCGGGAACGTGAGCCAATGAATGCATCGAACGACCCGGACGATCGCGGCGTTTCCAGCCTGCTGGCGCGGCCGAGATTCCTGTGCCTGCTGCTGGCGTTCCTGACGCTGATCGTGTTTTCGCCGGTCAGGAACTTCGAGTTTCTGAATTACGACGACCCCCTGTACGTGACCTCGAATGCGCACGTCCAGCAGGGCCTGACGCTCAGCAGCATAACCTGGGCTTTGGGCGCCACGGATGGAGGCAACTGGCATCCGCTGACCTGGCTGTCGCACATGCTTGATGTCGAGTTGTTCGGCGCCGGGGCTGCCGGGCCGCACGTCGTGAATGTGCTGTTCCACGCGGCCAACACCCTGCTGCTGTTCCTCGGTCTGCGCACACTCACCGCGGCGTACTGGCGCAGCGCCCTGGTCGCCGCGCTCTTCGCGCTGCATCCGCTGCATGTGGAATCCGTGGCCTGGGTTTCCGAGCGCAAGGATGTGCTAAGCATGTTCTTGTTTCTGCTGACGCTCTGGGCTTACGGGCGGTATGCACGGAGGACGGAAAACGGAAGGCGGAGGACAGAGCACCCGGATCAGAGGGCAGAGGGCAGAAGCCCAACCTCCGTCCTCCGTCCTCTGACCTCCGGCAACTACTGGCTCGCACTGGTGTTTTTTGCGCTCGGTTTGATGAGCAAGCCGATGCTGGTAACGCTGCCCTTTCTCCTGTTGTTGTTGGATTATTGGCCGCTGGCAAGGATGCCCGGTATCAGGTGTCAGGCATCAGATCCCAGGTGCCACGTGTCAGGTGGGGAAACAGCCGCCGCCAAACCCGCAACCCTCAACTCCCCGGCCGGGCGGAGCGCAGCGAAGACTGCCGGACTGTCAACCCTCTGGCGTCTGATTCGGGAAAAGACTCTATTTTTCCTGCTCAGCGGAATTTCCTGCGCCCTGACTTATCTGGCGCAAAAAAAAGGCGGAGCGGTCATGTCGGTGAGCAGTTTGTCTCTGGGTTTGCGGATTGAGAACGCTTTTGTGTCTTACGCGCGATATTTGGGCAAACTGTTCTGGCCGATGGATCTGGCGGTCCCCTATCCGCATCCCGGTCATTGGCCGTGGCTGCGGGTGGCGGTTGGAATCGTGCTCGTATTTGGCGTGTCTGCCGCCGCGTTGCGACTGGGCCGCCGATTGCCCTTCGGGATCACCGGCTGGTTTTGGTTCCTGGGGACGTTGATTCCGGTGATCGGGCTGGTCCAGGTCGGCAATCAATCCCTGGCCGACCGCTATACCTACCTGCCGCTGGTGGGGATGTTTGTCGTGTTTAGCTGGGGCGCGGCAGCGGCGGCGGCGCGCTGGCAACTGCCTCCGTTGGCACAGGGGATCGGCGCATTATTGGTGCTCTGCGGTTGCGCCCTGGGGACCACGAATCAATTGCGCTATTGGCACGACAGCGGCAGCCTCTTCCGCCATGCGCTGGCTTCGTCAAAAAACAATTATGTCGCTCACGACAATCTGAGCTCTTACTGGTTCAACCAGGGGCGCGTGGAGGAGGCCATGGAACAGAGTCGTGAAGCGCTCCGCATCGAACCTGAGGACCCCGTCGCCTGCGTCAACCTGGGCCACGGTTTGTTCATCAAGGGCCGGTTGCAGGAGGCGATCGAAAGCTTCCGCCGCGCGGTTGCGATCAATCCGGATTACGCCGCGGCCTGGAGCAATCTGGGCACGGTCTTCCTGGAACAGAAAGAATACGAGGAGACCCTCAAATGCTTCGAGGCGGCCGCGCGAATCCAGCCGGACAACCCCGCCGCGCTGAATGATCTGGGCGGCTTGTTTCTGCTGCGAAAGCAATACCCCGAGGCGGTCCGCTGGCTGGAGACGGCGCTCCGGCTCCAGCCCGATTACGCTCGGGCCCACGTCAATCTCGCGGCCGCCTTGCACCAACTTGGAAGAGTGGACGAAGCCGTGAGCCATTACGAAGAGGCTCTGCGTTTGACTCCGGATGACGCCGTGGTGCATGTGTTGCTGGCCGGTATTTTTCTGCACCAAGGGCGGGTTGACGACGCGATCGCTCATTACCGAGAGGCGCTTCGGATCGACCCGGCTTTCACGGAAGCCAGACAGAAGTTGCAGGCATTGAGGGCTCCCGTGCCGTGATGCGCCTGAAGGCGTCGGGAACGTCCGGGCGCCGCCAGCGGAGCGCGGACGGCCCCGTTCGCAGCGGCTCGGCAGACACCGTGAACGCGCGTATTCGGACCTGTGCCCGGGCTCCAGGCTGCTGCGAGCCGGGACGGCTCGCGGTCCGACGGGAGCAGCGCCCGGTTATCCCGAGGGGCGGGATCATGACTTTAAATGCTTGCACTGGGGTCCGGTTTCGGTTATTCATCCGGGTGCGGGGCGGGATTAGCAGTTGGTTGGTGAGTGTTTTGACCGGCGACCATGCGTCTTGATTTTCAGCAGTGCGCGCGAGGAGGGCGGGCTTTGATCTTTTTGGTGGCGGCAGGTTGCGTGTTAACAACCGTCCGGGCTTCAATCCTCGACACCATCGGCGTCACGGTGCTGCGAACTGTGACCACGAACGTCAACGGCGCGGGTATTCGTGTTGCTCAAGTCGAGGCAGAGGCGACAAACCCGCCGCCCACCTTTGAAGTGAACCCCAACGCCGACGCAGTCGGCCAGCCGGTGAGCCTTTTCACTTATATTACGTCCAGCGGCACGAGCTCCACTTACCCCAATTCGTTGGGCGCTGAATCGGGTCATGCCGACACGGTGGCGAGCTACTTTTATGGCATTCCCGGGGGCGTGGCCACCAATGTCGTGCATGTGGACAATTACGATGCGAACTACTTCGTAATATTGGAGTACACGGTGATTCGCGGCGTCACGAATTACATTTCGCTCCTGCCCTCCACCAACATCAGCGCCCCAGTAGTGAATCAAAGCTTCATTATGGGCGCACTCCCCGTTGCCGCACAGCAATGCAGCGATACGAATTACGACACTTATGCCGCCCGGTACAACACGCTCTTCGTGTCCGGCGCCGGCAACGGCGGCCAGGTCTATGCCCCCTCCACGTGTTATAACGGCATCAGTGTGGCTGTATACGGGGCTCCCTCGAGCATCGGTCCGACGCTGGATAATGGCCGGGCCAAACCGGATATCACAGCTCCCGAGAACTACACGAGTTTTTCCACGCCGCAGGTTGCCGGGGCGGCGGCAGTGCTCTTCCAGGCTGGCCTGCGCGGGGACGGTGGCAGCGCCACCAATGCCGCCGCGGACATTCGCACTGTCAAGGCGCTGCTGCTGAACGGAGCGATTAAACCGGCCGACTGGACCAACGGCCCGTTCTCGCCGCTCGATGCCCGCTATGGGGCAGGCGTGTTAAACATATTCAATTCCTACAAGCAGCTCGCCGGCGGTAAACAGGGCTACACCGATTCAGTCAGCGTGACCACCAACGCCCCGCATCCTCCCACCGGCGCCAGCGGCAGCGTGCCCACGCTGAGCGGCTGGGATTTCAACACCAATTCCAGCACCTCGACCACCGACGGTGTCAAACATTACTACTTCGATGTCACGAACGACGTGAGCGGAGCCACTTTCACGGCCACAGCCACCCTCGTGTGGAATCGCCAGCAAAACAAGACCGCGATCAACAATCTTGATCTCTTTCTATACGACGCCAATTCCAGCAACCTGATTGCCTCCTGCGCCAGCCCCGTGGACAATGTCGAGCAGATTTTCATCGAGAACCTCCCGCCGGGCCGGTATGATCTGCAGGTCCTCAAGAACGGTGGCGCCACTGTCAGCTCCAGCGAAACCTACGCGCTGGCGTTCGAGTTTTTCAGCATGTCTTTGAACATCGCCCTGGCCGACACCAACGCGGTAATCACCTGGCCGGTTTATCCGGCCGGCTTCGTTCTGGAATCCACGACCCTCGGGTCGCCCGTGAATTGGAATACGAACAATCCGGCTCCGGATGTGATCAACGGCCAAAATCAGGTCGTCACGAACGCGTCGAGCGGCGGTCAACTGTTCCGGCTCAGGCGGCCTTGAGCTGTCCAGAGCAGGCTGGGCAATCTGCTTTGTGGCCGACTGGCGGAGATCTGATCGCGGAAACGCCGCGGAGCGGAAGCAGGGAATGAAACCAGCTCTTGCCGGCCAGAGGCATTGTCGATTCCGCGTTTCCCGTATCCCGTGTTTCAGCGATTGCCAGTCGGCCAGGCAGATGGGGGTTTGCCATGGCTCTTGACGCGCAGGCTGCGTTTGGCCACAGTCTGTTCGTGTACCGGATCATCGGAGCTGATGGCAAAGAGTACGGCCCCTGCACAGCCACGCAATTGAGCCAGTGGGTGGCCGAAGGCCGTGTCAATGCTGAAACCCGGGTTGCCGGCGAAGGCTCAACGGAGTGGAAGCCGCTCGGTTCCTTTCCCGAGTTTTCTCACTGGTTTGCGAGGCCAGCCACGCCGCCGACCGCTGCTCCCGCGGTTCTGACGGGTCTGGCGCCGGCGCGAAGAACCCATGGACTGGCGGTCGCCAGCTTGGTGATGGGGATTATTTCAGTTACCATTGGAATCTGCTGCTGTTACGGCCTGCCTTTCAATGTCCTTGGCGTTATCTTTGCCTTGATCGCTCTGTCGCAAATCAGACAGAGTCCTCAGCTCTACGACGGCGAGGGTGCCGCGATTGCCGGATTGGTTCTATCGCTGTTGAGCCTGGTGCTGATGGCGGTTCTGATCCCGGTCTTGGGTTTGCACTCGACCTGGCATGAACTGAGACATCACATGCATCGACTGTGAACCGCGACTCGTCTTTTCTCATTAAAACCACCGTCCTCACAGGAGCGGTGGCGAGCGCATTCGCCGGCGCTCTGGTGCTGTTCTTCTGCGATCCAGCACGCGCGCCGATTTACCCGCCGTGCCTGTTCCACCAACTGACCGGGCTGTCTTGTCCCGGTTGCGGCTCGCTCCGGGCGCTGCATGCGTTGCTGCACGGACATTGGGTGGCAGCGCTCCATTTCAACCTGCTGCTGGTCGCCTCGCTCCCGCTGTTCGCCTGGCTCGGTTTCCGTGTTGCCCGGAGTGAACTGCGCGGCGGACCGGCGCTGAATATTCGCCCCTTCTGGCTGTGGCTCTACGTGGCCGCCTGCATCGCCTTTGGCGTTTTGCGGAACGTGCCGGTTCCTTTTTTCACTGTGCTGGCGCCATAATCGCAAGGCGCCCCGAACAACCCGATTGGAGGGCGTTGCTCCGTCAATGCCCCGAACAACCCAACTGGAGGGCGTTGCTTCGTCAATGCCCCGAACAACCCAACTGGAGGGCGTTGCTTCGTCAATGCCCCGAACAACCCAACTGGAGGGCGTTGCTTCGTCAATGCCCCGAACAACCCAACTGGAGGGCATTGCTCCGTCAATGCCCCGAACAACCCAACTGGAGGGCATTGCTCCGTCAATGCCCCGATCAGAAGAGGAGATGGGGAATCGACGGAGCGATTCCCTCCAGGAAAATTCCGGCGCCTCGCGATTCTCGCCCCTTCAGGAGTCCGATTGCGATGGAGCCGAGGCGGGCCATTTCCGCTAAAAGCCTGCGCTTGCGTGCAGGACGGGAATCGCTTACAAGCTCCGTCAGCACAGAGGAACAACCTATGTATAAAATCATCGGAGCCGATCAAAAGGAGTACGGACCAGTTACCAACGACCAGATACGCCAGTGGCTCGCTGAAAACCGTGTCAATGGCAAAACGGCTGCGCGAGCCGAAGGCACCCAGGAATGGAAGCCTCTGTCCGCTTTCCCTGAATTTGCCGATGCGTTGGGCGCGGCGCCCGCCGCGCCGCCTCTCGCCGCGCCGCCGGCTCCGCAATTCGACGAGGGACGCCTGGCTGCCCTGCAGGCGGTCAAAGGACCCGCGATCGCTTTGATCGCCACAGCCGTGATCAACCTGGTCTTTGGGGTGTGGCAGTTCGTGCGGTTGGCGTTTTTCAGCGCCCCCGATCTTTATCCGCAAATACCGCAGTTTAGCGATCCGCAATTTCAGAAAATACTTCATCTGCTCTATGGGCCGGCGGGGATCGCGAGCAGTGTGCTGGGGCTTCTCCTTTCCGTTTTGATCCTGATCGGCGCGTTGAGAATGCTGGCGTTGCGGAATTACGGGCTGGCCCTGACCGCCGCCATCCTGGCTGTGGTGCCCTGCTTGACGCCCTGCTGTTTCATCGGCCTGCCGTTCGGAATCTGGGCCTTGATCGTTTTGAACAAGGCGGAGGTTAAATCACACTTCGTTTGATGCCGATCCGTTCGCCACGCCCATTGACGCAGCAGCGCTTGCTTACGTGCATTGTGATCAATCAGTTGGCTACCCCGGGACTCGGTTCTTTGTTGGCACGGCGCAAGGTTGTCGGCACGTGCCAGTTATTGCTCGCGCTGGCCGGCTTTGCGCTGATCACGCTGTGGATGGTTCAATTCTTTTATGGCATCGCTATTGGGGAGCTGGACGGGTCGCTGCCGCGGAAATCGCACGACTGGATGTGGAGCTGGGGGATCATTTTTTTCGGTGCAAGCTGGCTCTGGGCGTTCGTGACCAGCATCAGCCTGTGGCGGCAGGCCAAAACAGCCGGTCGCGGCGATTCAACAGGCATTCCGCCGAGGATCACGGAGCCGCCGCCGTCTGAACCTGGCGCTTCAGGTCGAATCGACTGAGAAAGAAAGCCTGAAAATGCGAAACTTTCAACCGGGCTGCCGTGTTGTTCCTACATGCGTCGGATCTGCGGGATGGATGCCGTCTGAAACCGGAAAGCAACATCCGGCAAGGTCTTACAGCATGAGAAAGGCGTACCATGTATAAAATCATTGGAGCAGACGGTCAGCACTATGGTCCGGTCGGCGCGGAGCAGATCCGGCGCTGGATCGCCGAAAACCGTCTCAATGCACAAACGCTGATTCAATCCGAAGGCAGCCCGGATTGGAGACCGCTGGGTTCATTTGCCGAATTCGGAGGGGACTTCAAGTCCGCGGCGCCGCCGGCGCCGGTGGTGCCCCCAACCATCGGAGTGCTGCCTCCCACCCTTGCGGCCCGCGCATCGACCAAAATTCCGGCCGGCATCTGCGGCATTCTCCTGGGCGGTTTGGGCATTCACAAATTCATCCTCGGTTACACCGGCGCCGGCTTGATCATGCTCCTGATCACGCTCATCGGCGGCGTGCTGACCTGTGGCATCGCGGCCGGCGTGATGCATCTCATTGGCCTGATCGAAGGCGTCATTTACCTGTGCAAGCCCGACGAGGAGTTCGTGCGCGTTTACGTGGACGGGCGCAAGGAATGGTTCTGAACATTTCCGATTTCCGATTTCCAAATAAGGATCAGCGGATGGGATCGAAATTTGCTCGTGACGTTGTCCCGAAGCCGTGCAAACTCTTGCCCATGGCGAAGCTCCCTGCAGCGCAAATCGAAACCAGGCTGGCCGCCGTGCCGGGCTGGAAGAAACGAAACCAGACCATTCAGCGAACATACCAGTTCAAGGATTTTCCCGCTGCCATCCGGTTTGTGAATGCCGTCGCTCGCCTCGCCGAAATGGCCTGGCATCACCCGGATATTGATATTCGCTGGAACAAAGTCACGCTGGTGCTGACCACGCACGATGCGGGCGGTTTGACGGAAAAGGATTTCCAGCTCGCCAGGAAGTTTGATCGGCTGTGAAAACCACTGGTGGAGCCGGTGGCCTGGCCCTGGCCAAACGGACCGGGCTGCGCCAGGCTGTTGCAGGATGCGGGTTGAAAGATGCAGGTTGGCGCGACCTGGACAACACGCTTGTAACCTGTGCCCTGCAGCCTGCAACGAAGAGAATCTGTTCGGCTTGAGACAAATTTTAGGAAGACAACAATCAATCACCACACCCTATGCCAACCATCGACACCGAGGAAGTCCGATCTCTTTTCAAGCGCCACTTCGGCCACACGCCGGCTCATGTCAGCCAGGCGCCGGGCCGGCTGGAATTGCTCGGCAACCACACGGATTACAACGACGGCCTGGTCATGTCGCTCGCGGTGGACAAATACATCTGGCTCGCGGGTTCGCCCCGCACCGATGGCAGGATCGAACTGGTCTCCTCGGCATTTGCCGGGCGTGAAGCTTTCCCGATGAACGAAATCAGATCCAATCCAGCCGCTCACTGGGCCGACTACATCAAGGGTGTCCTGCTCCAACTCCGCAAGCGCGGCGTGAACTTCAGTGGCTTCAACGCGGCCATCCATGGCACGCTCCCCATCGGCGCAGGCATGAGCAGCTCCGCGGCGCTCGAAGTGGCCACCGCCCTGGGTGTCCGCCGCCTTTACCCCTTCGGTTTGGGCCCGGCTGGAGCCACGACTCCTCCGAGCCGCGACGGCAAAGGCGAACTGCCGCCGCTTGCGCCGGCCGAGCGGCTCGAGATCGCCAAGCTCTGCCGCGCGGCGGAAAATGAGTTCGTCGGCGTTCAATGCGGGATTCTGGACCACATTTCGTCGCTCTACGGCAAGGCCTGGAACGTGATTGATATCGATTGCCAGTCCCTGAAAGTGGAGCACGCGCCCATGCCGGGAGAAGCCGTCATCGTCTGCAACTCCGGTGTCAAACACGCTCTGGTTGGCGGTGAATACAACGAATTGCGCCAGAATTGCGAATCAGCGGCGAAAAAACTCGGGGCGAAATCGCTTCGATCGGTCGAATTGAGCCGGGTTAAAGCCAACAAAGCCCGGCTCACGCAGCGGGAGTACGAATGCGCCTGTCATGTGGTCAGTGAAATCGCCCGGGTGGTGGCGGGAGCGCGCGCTTTGCGCGAGGGCGACCACCGGCAATTCGGGCAATACATGTTCCAAAGCCATGAAAGCTCGCGCGATTTTCTCAGGAACAGCACCCGCGAACTCGATCTGCTGGTGGACCTGGCCCGGCAGCATTCCGGTTGTCTGGGCGCGCGTCTGACCGGCGGCGGTTTTGGCGGCGCCACCATCAACCTCGTCTCGCACCATCAGGCCGAGAGTTTCATGCAGCACATGTCGCGCAAATACGAAGAGCGCACGGGGGTGAAACTGACGCCGGTCGTTTGCCAGATCGTGGACGGGGCGGCGTAAGAGGCTCGCCGCCGCCGGTGCTGAATTTTCAATTGCCCACCGGCAATTGAGAATTCAGACCTTCATCCACTTGCCTGACCTGGCCGAGTCTTCCACGGCCTCAAGCACACGCTGATTCTTCACCCCGTCTTCGAAGGTGGGTTGGACCGGTTTGCCATCGACGCAGGCATTGACGAAGTCGGCGATCGTGTGGATGAACGTGTGTTCGTAACCGATGATGTGCCCGGCAGGCCACCAGTGGCTGAAATACGGATGCACGCCTCCGGGTTGGGTCACCAGAATATCCCGGAACCCCTGCCGGTCCGGCGGATTCGTGTTGTCGAAAAACTTCAGCCGGTTCATGTCCTCAAAATCAAAATACAACGAGCCTTTGCTGCCGTTGATTTCGAGTTCAATGTGGTTTTTGCGGCCCAGCGCGAACCGCGTGGCCTCGAGATTCGCCAGGGCGCCGTTCTCAAACCGGCCGACGAACAACGCGGCATCGTCCACCGTCACCTTGCCCATCTTGCGTGGCGGCTTGGCGGGGAAGGGATGGGTTTTGCCGCCGCTGCCGGTCTCCACCAGCGGGCGTTCGTGGACGAAGGTGTGCATCAAGCCGCAGACTTCCTTGAACTCACCGACGAGGTAGCGCGCGAGGTCAATGATATGCGAGTTGATGTCACCGTGGGCGCCGCTGCCGCTGACATTCTTTTGCAGGCGCCACACCAGGGGGAATTCCGGATCAACAGCCCAGTCTTGCGCGTAGCGGGCGCGGTAATGATAGATCTGTCCCAGAACGCCCTCGCCAAGCAGCTTCCTGGCCAGCACAATCGCCGGGATGCGGCGGTAGTTGTGGCAGATCATGTGGACGACTTTGGATTTCTGGGCGGCAGCCAGCATCGCCTGGGCCTGCTTTACATTCAGCGCCAGCGGTTTTTCGCACAAAACGTGTTTGCCATGCTGCGCCGCGGCGATGGCAATCTCCGCGTGACTGTCGTTGGGTGTGTTGATGTCAACAATGTCGATCAGGGGTGATTCAACCAGTTCATGCCAGTCCGTGGAGGTGCTCTGCCAACCCAGTTGGGCGCGCGCCACCTGCAAAGCCGCAGGGTTGCGTCCACAAAGGGTGTGCATTTCAACGTGAGCTTTCAGCGGGAAAAACCTGGGAGCTTGCCGCCAGGCATTGGAGTGGGCTCTCCCCATGAACCGATAACCAACCATTCCGACGCGCAGTGTTCTCGCCATACAAAGTTGGGATTGAATTAGCGTCCCCGCACTTTATAGTGACCTGCGTTTTTCAAGTCAATGAATGACTTGCAAATAATGCTGTAGTACTATTCGAGCCACGACGGGAAGGGTCAATCCCGTTCGAGCGCCACGGGCCATCAGTCCGGCGCCGCAATGCCAAGCTGTTAATTTTAAGGTACTTATGTCATTTACTGCCGCGGAAATTGCCAGACAACTGCAAGGCCAGGTCGTGGGCGACGGTTCCGTCCTTTTGCATAATTTCGCTCCGGCTGACCTTGCCTTGGCGGGGGATTTGACTTTCGCGGAGAACGCCGATTACTTCGAGCGTGCGGAACAAAGCCTGGCTTCGGCCGTCATTGTCGATGGGCCTTTTGTCCCGGCCCGTAAGGTACTCATTCAGGTTGCGAACGCTCGCGTGGCCTTTGCCCAGGCGCTGGCCCTGTTCTTCCCGGAGCCGGTTTTCCCTCCGGCAGTTCATGCCACCGCCATCATTGCGGCTTCCGCCGGGGTTGACCCGACGGCTCACATCGGGCCGTATTGCGTCATCGGCGAGAAGGCGCAGATCGGCAGGCGATGTGTGTTGCACGGGGCCAACCATCTCGGCGCAAACTGCCGGCTTGGCGACGAGGTCATGCTGTTCCCCAACGTCACGGTTTATCCACGCACCGAAATCGGCAATCGCGTCCGCATTCATTCCGGCGCGGTGATTGGTTCAGACGGGTTCGGCTATGTTGAGGATGACGGGATTCATCGCAAAGTCCCGCAGATCGGCAACGTCATCATCCAGGACGACGTTGAGATCGGGGCCAACGTGACGATCGATCGCGGCGCGCTCGGGCCGACCATCGTCGGCAAAGGCACGAAGATAGATAATCTGGTGCAGATCGCGCATAATGTTGTCCTCGGCGAACATTGCCTGGTGGTGGCGCAGGCCGGGATTGCGGGCAGCACAAAACTGGGCAATTACGTCACGCTGGGCGGACAAGTGGGCCTGGCGGGACATTTGAAATTGGGCAACCGCGTCTCGGTAGCCGCGCAATCCGGAGTGATGCACAACATTCCCGATGGGGAGACATGGCTGGGCTACCCGGCGCAGCCGGACCGGAAAACGAAGCGCCAGATGATCGCCGTCCAGCATTTGCCGGACCTGCTTCGCCGCGTGGCGGAGCTGGAAAAGAAACTTGGCATCAAAGGAAAAGCGCCTAAAGCTGACTCTGCAGCCTGAGGTGTCGCCGCGTCTTGCCGCAGCGCCCTGGCCGCGAACTCCTTGTAGTGGGGAATTTTTGCCGACCCTTGCCGCCTTGCACAATCAAAATTCTTGCGCTTTCTGATTGACCAAAACGGCCAATCTGTGTCGAGATGATAAGCCGGTGGGTTTGGTTGGTTCCTTTTAAATCAGAATGGCGAAAGCTCTCATCAGAAACAGCAGCGGCTCGCGCGCTGCGAGCACGACGAAATACGACGCGCATCACAAAGTCCTTTCCCAGACATATGGTGCGTTTGCGGATCTTCGTCGCGAATTGTCCGACTCGAAGGCGACCCTGGCCGAACGCGAGGAAATCCTGAAGAATTTCGCGATTTGCGCGGATTCGCAGCGGGCGTGGCTGTGGCTCGAAGATTATTTCGAGCGGCTCTCGCTTTCCCGCAAGGATTTTCCCGCGACCGATTGGTGGCCGCGGTTGCTCGCCGTGCGCGGCAATGGGCGTTTGGAGGAGCTGGCTTTCCTTTTTCTGCGCGCGCAGCGTTCGTTGCCCACCGAACTGTCGCCGCATGCCAATCCTCGGAGGTTTGCCGAGGTGGAGCAATCCGAGCGGGAAAAGAAACTCGTGTGCGAACTCGAGAACTGGCTTTTCCCGCCGCAGCCGGTCCACCTCGACGTGCCCAGGGCCTCGTTGCGCGTGGTCTGCGAAGCCCGGCCGGATGCCGATCAACCCGCCTGTTATTGTCTGGCGGTGCAGTTTCATCTGCTGCGCCCCCGCACCGGGGAGAAGATCCGATCGGTTCGGGAGATCCTCGAGCTGACCACGCGGGCGGCCCACGAACAGGAGCTGTTCCGGCCCGAGGACTGGGAATTCATTCAATGGCTGGCCTCAACGCATTCCCATCGCCACGACGATGGGGAAACGCTGGTTTTGACTCAACTTGAATTGCTGCAATGGCTGGCGCGCTGGGGGCACACCTCGCGCCTGGAATTGGCCGAGGGAAAACCGGTCCAATTCCTCGGGCAGGTGGCCGAACTGACTCCCCACCTGGAAAACAGCGATCACGAGCTGTCCTTCACTCACCGGCTGAAGCTGCCGAATGGACACGTCCGCGCCTTGTCGGAAGTCCGGTTTTTTGCGAGCCGGCCGCTGCTGGCACTGACCGAAAACACGTTTTACCTGCTGCGCAACGCGCCTCCCGCTGCCGTGCTGCATTTATGGACACGCCAAGCGGCCGTGCCCGTGCGCAAGCTCAGTCATCGCTTGTTGACCCATTTGCGGCGCAGCCAGGCGAGCCAGGGCATGGACTGGGAAGGACTGTGCGTTACTCATGCGGCTGTTCCCCAGTTCGTCTTTGAGCTCCCGGGCGATACCGTGCGGCTGCGCCTGCTCGCCCGGAGCAAGCGCGACCAAAGCATGTGGTTCTGGAACGGTCACGAATGGCAACGGAATGAACCCCGCGCGCCGGCGGCAGGCAAACCCGAGATCCTGGACGATCCGCACCTCGAACCGGCGACCCTTTGGCTGCGGCAACTGGACTGGTTTACGCCCGAACCCGGTTTGTGGGTCGGCGACGCCAATGAGAATTTCCTGGGCACGCTGGCCCGGGCATGGCCCGACCGGCCCAAGGACGCCGAATATCTCGGCGATCCCGCCTTCCACCGCCTGTTCCTGACGCCGCGTCAACTCAAGCCCCAGCTCGCGGTCAAAGGCAGCGGCATTGACTGGCTGGCGGTGTCGGCCGAATGGGAGCAGGAAGGGCTCAAGCTCACCGCCGCGGATTTGCAGCGTCTGGCCGTGGCGACCAGCCGCTTCGTCAAACTGCCCGACTCGGGCTGGGTCGAACTGGACACCGCCGCGGTGCAATCGGCCCACGAAGCCATGGCGGATTTGGGCGTGGACGGCCTGGTGCCGGTAGCCCAGCGCATCGGCCTCCAGCAGGCCGCGCATCTGGAGGAGGAAGGATTGAAGCGCTTCGGCGATTCGCCGCAGGCCAGGGCGCTCCGGGCGCGCCTGAAGGATTTCAAAGGAATTCCTCCGACAGAAATTCCCGCCAACGTCCAGGCCGAGCTGCGGCCCTATCAAAAAGACGGGTTCGATTTTCTTTGTCACCTCACGAAAATTCATCTGGGTGGAATTCTCGCCGACGACATGGGGCTGGGCAAAACGCTGCAAACCCTTGCGTGGCTGGCCTGGCTGCAGCAGCAGAACAAGAAGAACCAGCAGCCTTCCCTCGTCATCTGCCCCGCCTCGGTGCTGCACAACTGGCGGCGTGAAGCCAACCGGTTCACGCCCCACCTGAAGGTGCTCGTGCTGGAAAGCGGCGCCGCCCGGCACAACCTGCGCAAACAAATCCCGCAGCACGATCTCATCGTGACCAACTATGCCCTGCTGCGCCGCGACCTGGAGGAACTCCAGAAGTTTTCATTTCGCAGCGTCATTCTCGACGAGGCGCAATTCATCAAGAACCCGGGCGCGCAGGTGACGCAATCCGTCAAGCAGTTGGCATCCGAGCATCGCCTCGCGCTGACGGGAACGCCGCTGGAGAATCGGCTGCTGGATTTGTGGAGCATTGTGGATTTCGTGCAGCCGGGTTACCTCGGCACCCAGGAACATTTCCTGGAAACCTACGAGCCGCGCGGCGTGGAAAACGCCGAAATGGAACAGCGCATCGCGCGGCGCCGGCTTTCGGCCAGGCTGCGCCCGCTGCTCGTGCGCCGGTTGAAAAAGCACGTGGCCCAGGACCTGCCCGACCGCATCGAGCAGCGTCGGGATTGTGAGCTGGGCGACGAGCAACGGAAACTTTACCTGGCGGAGTTGCGCCGCAGCCGGGATCAGGTCATGCAAGCCGTCGCCGAGAAGGGCATTAACCGGAGCAAAATGCACGTGCTGGCCGCCCTGACCCGCCTGCGCCAGATTTGCTGCCACCCCAAACTCGTGGGCAACGACTCCGCTTCGGGCAAAACCGAGACGCTGTTCGAGTTGCTCGATCCCCTGCTCGCCGAAGGGCAGAAGGTCCTCCTCTTCAGCCAGTTTGTCCAGATGCTTGAACTGCTGGAAAAAGAGTGCCACGAACTGCAGATCAACACCCACATCCTCACCGGTCAAACCAAAGACCGGCAGCAGGTGGTGAATGCGTTCCAAAACGATCCGAACGCCGGCGTCTTCCTGCTCAGCCTGCGCGCGGCGGGGACCGGCTTGAATCTCACCACCGCCAGTTACGTCGTGCTGTACGATCCGTGGTGGAATCCGGCGGTGGAGGCGCAGGCGATCGACCGCTCGCATCGCATCGGCCAGACGCAAACCGTGAACGCCTACCGGCTCATTTCACCGGGCACCGTGGAGGAAAAAATCTGGGAGCTGCAGCAGAGCAAATCGCAGACCATTGCCGACGTGCTCGGCGAGGAGGGCTTTGCGCGCAGCCTGTCGAAGGCGGACCTGGAATATCTGTTTGCCGAAGACTAGGACCCATCCCATAGACCCGAGCGGTGGGGTCACCATACTGCAAAGAGGTTGTGCCTGGCCTGCCGCGAAAGCAGTCCCGGGCAGCGCCTCATTTCCTTGCGATTTCGACCTGATCTGATGTTTCTCGCACTCCTGATCCGTGTCATCCGTGTGATCCGTGGTCCATTCGGCTTTTGTTTGGCGGCTGATCCGGACCTGCCCCTATTGAATTGCATTCTCCCGCCAAACGCGGCACGCTCGGCGCGTTCAGGAGGCGGGTATCGGGCCGATGCACGTGGAGGAAGGCGACGTGTTTGGCGGCACCGTGAACTTTGCCGCTCGTGTGGTGGGAGCCATCAACGGCGCGGAGATCTGGCTGAGCGAGCGAGCCAAAGAGGACATTGACCGGCTGGGGGCAGCGCAGCACAGGCTGTTGAAATGGGAACGGCACGATGGAGTTGGCATGAAGGGCTTCCCTGGCGTGTTCACCCTTTGGTCGTTGAAGAAGTAGCTACCTAGCCATGCCTAGCGATTTTCAGCACGACGTTTTCCGGAGCCACAGCTCAAAGGACAAGGCGGTCTTGCGCGCCGTCGCGGAACAGATGTCCAACTCGTGAAGTTCTTGTTCACGACGTGTTCTGTAACGGCGCAAAGTTTCCGAAGCGCATCGAAGTGTTCTTCATCGTGCGTTGCCATCCACTCCCGCGCGTTCGTTCGTGAACCTTTTTTCCTCAAAAAAGAACAGTACTGTGTCGCCATTCTGCCTTTGCAGTAGTGATGGTATTCCGACATGGCCAGGAAGTCGGCGAGCGATCCCCATTGATCCCTGCGTTTCTTATCTGCAAACTTCACCGGTAGACCAGCCATCTTAATTTCGTGATGATGCAGGAATCCGACCTGTGGCTTCTTGGTCAGAAAAACGACCGGCTGCGGGTTGTTGATGCATTCGACCAACAAAACGTGGAAGATGAAGTCGTAATCAAGAGGCCCGGCGCGGTGGGCTGATAGCGCATAAAGATCGAGTTCCCTCGCCTTCCCAGTTTTCGGATCTGGATACGCCTCGTTTGCCTCAACGTAATAGCCTCTTTTTGAATGCACAGTTTCAAGCCGACTTTCGAGGAGATATCCGGACCTGAGCAAGGCATCCTTCGCCTCATCAAGCGAAATAACATCCTCCCGCTTCAGCTTCGCGGGTGCATTGGGACCACCGGCTGGGTGGCTCTGCGGAGCATTTTGTGATTTCTGGACCTCGTCCATCCTTGTTTTCTTATCTCTCCCTTTGGTCGAGCACAAGCCAACAGCGTGTGTTCAATTCAGCCTTCCGCACGCAAAATCGCCAGCGGTGGATGGTTGAGCGCGCCGCGGCTCATCAAAAGGCCGGTGATCACGGTTATGCCTGGCACAATGAGCAGCGCAATCAGGAGTGCATTGAATTCCGGAAGGGGGGCGCTGTGGAAAACAAACTTCGCCAGCGCCGCATTTCCCATCGGCGTTTACGACCGTGCATCCCCGGGGAAAGCGGGCATAAACGCTTGAAGAGCCTTGATCGCTCTATCCAGGCTTGCAGAACGTTGGCGCGCCGCGTTATCCACACGCCACGCACTCCGAACGAATTGAATTAAGCGGCCGACATAGTTCCTTCCAACCTTGCTCGTACTGCCGGGCACGGGCACGAGATCTTCGCGAATGTCTCGTCTGCGTGACCGGCGCGCCAGATCGATTAACAGAGCTTTTGGGTCGTGTTGGCCGTCAGGCCACTGAGGAATATCCGCCCCGGCAATTCCCATGAATTCAGCCAGATGATCCCGATCCGCCAGCAGCCAGGATTCCACTTCCCGAACGGCAATTCGCAAAACCAGGTTGGCATGGTGGCCCTGCGGCAGCCAACGACTGAGCAAACCTGGCGGACAATCCTCCTCGTCCAGATCGGTCAGAATAATGAATGGCTTGTGCGCCGCCGCATAGTTGAAGCGAGTCACATTCTGGCGCAAGTAATCCTTGCCGCGCTTGCCATAGCAGGCTCCCACGGTGAATTGCCTGCCGGACTGCGACAACAAATGACGCAACACTGCTTCATCCAGAACGCCTTCCACAGCCAGGCTGACCGGAGTTAGCTTCACAGGGCGAAAAGTTCCAGCTGAGTCGCATCCGCTGGTTCGGTATGAGGGAATACGGCGTCGGCGACGCTCATCCCCGCTTCCAGCAACGCGCGAATCTCTTGCACTTTCATGGAGGGGATCGCTTGCGTTCCTTCGACATCCGGCTTGAGCATCAGAACCTCTTCGCCGCCAATTCCGGAATCGGACAGCAGGTCAACGCTGTGGGTGCTGACCAGCACCTGGCGTTTGCGCGCTTTCTGCATGCGGTAAATCAACCCGGCCAATCGCCGCACAACTCCGCTGTGGAGGGACAATTCGGGCTCTTCCAGCAACAACGGTCCTTCGCCCTCCTGCAAGGCCCACAACAACCCAAGCAAGCGCAGCGTGCCGTCGGAAAACTGTTCCTCACTCTGTTTTCCAGCATGGGGTCGCCAATGCTCGTAGACCCCGACCAAATGTGGCGCGCCGCGGACGTCCTTCTCCAGTTTCAACTCTTTGAGCTGCGGCACCGCGACGGCCAGAGCGCTCTGGATTTTCTTGAGTCGCGAGTTTCGAGTGCTCTCTGTCGTCTTGGCGACGCGTTCCAGGAAGTGATGTCCGTAGGCATCGAGTATTCCGCCGTTTTCCGACAAGCCGCCTGGGTTGCGGATGATTTGCGGCACAAGATGCAGATAAGAAATGCTCTCGAAAAAGCGGGCGATCTCGCGAAATTTTACGTTGGCATTGATCTGCTCCAAGGCCGTCTGTGAAAGCCGCAGCGGGTCTTGCTCATCTTCTGGTTCTTCGGGCCGCTCCAGAATCAGTTCCTCACCTTTGTGCACGATCTCGCGAGTCAGGCGTGGATTTCGGTTATTGTCCTGACTAAACGCGATTTCGTAGCGCCACCGCTTTTCGCTTCCTTCCGCCAGTTCCACTGCTACGACCACATCAGGATATTTGCGTGCCGCGAGACAGCGGATCTTCGATACACCTCCGCGATCTGAACAAGCCTTTTGCAGACCGCCGCCAGGACGCGCAACATCTCGGAGGAATCTCAAGGCATCGAGAAAGTTCGACTTGCCCGAAGCATTTGGGCCAACCAGAAAGACACGCTCTGGCAGGTCAACGCTGACAGACCTGAAATTCTTCCAGTTCTCCAGTTCGATGTGGCTGATTCGCATAGGAAACCTTCAGCCTCGCTGAATGAAGGGTGTATTTACAGGATCGGATTGGGCATGACAAAACAATTCAAAGCACTCTGTGTGGCTGCAACGTTTCCAGGAACTCCTTCGTAATGGTTCTCGGCCTCTGGCACGGACTGCTGGTGGAAGTGAGTTATAGAGTCGTCCTTCGCCGGCAATATTCCTTACTCCACGCGACTATTCACCCTTCCGCCCTCAAAATCGCCAGCGGCGGCTGATTCAGCACGCCGCGGCTCATCAGGAAGCCGGTGATTACAGTGATGCCCGGCACAATCAGCAGCGCCATCACGAGCGGAACCGCTTCCGGCGCCAAGGAGGTGTGAAAAACAAACCTGGCCAGCGCCCCGGCGGCGAGCACGGCCAGCAGAATGCCGGTCAACGCGGCCAGCAATCCAAGCGCGAAATATTCGACCAGCAAAATTTTAAAAATCTGTCCGCGCGACGCGCCCAAGGTCCGCAACAGCACGCTTTCCTGGATGCGCTGGGAACGGCCGGTCAACAGCGCCGTCACCAGCACCAATAATCCGGTCAACACGGTAAACATCGCCAGGAACCGGATCACGAACGAGATTTTGCCCAGGATCGCATCCACGGTTTGCAGCACCAGCGTCAGGTCGATCGCCGAGACGTTCGGAAAGGCTTTGACGACTTCGCGCTGCATCCGGGCGGATTCTTCACTCGAAGCCACGTGCGTGACGAGCACGTGCATGGCCGGCGCGCTTTCCAGGACGCCTTTCGGGAACACGACAAAGAAGTTCGGCTGGATGCGCCGCCATTCCACCTCGCGCAAACTGGCCACGCGCGTCGTGATCGGCACACCCTGCACGTCGAATACCAACTTGTCGCTCAGCCCAACCTGCAGGTCTTTGGCGATTCCCTGTTCCAACGAAACCGGCACCTCCCTGGAACTGTGTCCATACTTCGGAGGTTCGTGGGGCGAGACTCCCGGCGAGCCGTCTTCGCCACTATTGGTTTGGTGGGGCGAGACTCCCGGCGAGCCGTTTATAACTCTCGAATTCTGTCCTGTTGCCGGCTCGCGGGTACGCTCGCCCCACCGAGGTGACAACGGTGAAGCCGGCTTGCCGGGAGTCTCGCCCCACCAGAACAGACCCGTGGCAGCGTCATTGGTCACCTGCCCGATCCAGCGGCCCGCGATGATCTTTTCGCCATCCCGCAACCGATCGCGGTAAGTGCTGCGATATTCGCGGCGGAAGGCCCAGCCATGTCCTCTTCTTGCCCGGTTTGTGGTTGCCAGGATGGACTCAACGGAAAGGCCCTTCACCGAACTCAAGCGCATCGTGACGATCGGCGTCTCGTCCAGCACCGGCACGTTCAGCGAACGAACGAGTTTGACGACGTCATCCTTTTGCGCGTTCTGAATGTCGAACAGGACAGCGTTGGGCTGGTTTGGGCCCGTGGAAGTCACCAGTTGTTTGAGCAGCGTTTGCTGGACCAGATACAGGCTCATCATCAGGAACGTTCCCAGGCCGAGCGACAGCACCAGCATCAAGGTGCGGTTGTCGGGCCGATGCAGATTGGCCAGGCCTTGGCGCGCTGTGAACGGCAACATCGGGGCGACAAGTCTGCGCGTTACCGAGACCAGGGCCATGGCCGTGACGGCCAGGATTCCGAAGGCCAGGCCCAGGCCGCCGGCAAACCCGAGCCCGATGCGCCAGTTGCGGCTCTGCGTCAGCGCAAAGCCGACGACGCCCGCCGCCAGGCACGCGCCCACAAGCCAGCGCAGCGGATCGCGTCGCGCGCGTGCGGGCTCGAATGAAACGCGAATGGCGGCCAGCGGTGAAACCCGGCGCACGGTCAGCAATGGGAGCAACGCAAACAAGAGGCAGATGACGAAGCCGATGGCCATGGCCCGCCCCACCGCCAGCCAGGCAGTGTGGAATTGAAAGGTGAACGGAATGAAATCGGCCAGCACTTTCGGGAGCGTGGTCTGGATGGCGACGCCCAATGCCGCGCCGAGGACCGCGCCGAACAAACCCAGCGCCATGCTCTGGGCCAGATAAACCGCAAAGGTCTGGGCGACCGAGCCGCCCAGGCAACGCAGCACGGCCACAGTGCCCAGCTTTTGTTTGACATGCACGTGAATGGCGCTCGCGATGCCCACGCCGCCAAGCAACAGCGCGACGAACCCGACCAGGTTCAGGAAGTGATAGAGATTGTCCATCGAACGGCCCAGTTCACGTTTGCGTTCTTCCACTGTGTCGTGGCCCAGCCGGAATTTTTCGAGTTGCGGCCGGATGCGTTCGACCAGTTTCGGAACGTCGATGCCCGGACCGAATTTGAAACAGGTCCGGTAACGCGCCAGGCTCGCCTCTTGCATCAAACCGGTGCGCGGCAGGTCGTCCATGGAAATGTAAACGCGCGGCGCAATTGTGGAGAGGGCGACGGTTTCGCCGGGCACTTTTTCCAGCCGGCCCACAATCGGTGTGGTGAGTTTGCCGACACGAATGTTGTCGCCTGTCTTCGCGCCGAATTGCCGGAGGAGAGTTTCTTCCACCAGCGCGCCGCCGCCATGACGGAAATCGGCCGCGGCCTTCGCCGGTTCGGTTTCCAGCTTTCCGTAATAAGGAAAACCGCCGCTCAACGCGCGCACCTGCGCGAGCCGTGTGCCTTCGGTGCGCGGGAGGAAAATCATGCTGGAGAAGGACACTTCGCGGGATTGCTCGCCCCCGAGCCCCTGAAGCCACCGGTCTTCCTCCGGCGTGAACGCATCGCGTGAAGTGATCACGAGGTCGGCGCCGAGCAATGCTTTGGTTTGTTCTTCAATGGCCTGCTCCAGATTGCCACCGAGCGAACCGATGGCCGCCAGGGCGGCGATGCCCAGGACGATGGAACAGGAAAACAGCGCCAGCCTTTTGCGGTGGGTCCGGCTGTCGCGCCAGGCCATCCGCCAGGTCCAAGCGGAAAAGAAATGGCGGATGAAACCAGAACGACGGTGATTGGAGTCAGGCATAGCGCTGGATTTCGTTACCGGGCCAGTACTGAAAAGCGGCGGAGGGCCGCCGCAGTCCAAAACATGGAGGACCTACTGATGCTCTCGACTGGCGGGATTGGGTAGGTCGCGACACTCCGAGCACCCCGTGCGGCGGAGGGCATAGGACTGCCCGCCCTACCTTCATGACGCGGGTAGGTCGCGGCACTCCGTGCGCGCCGTGCGGCGGCGGGCAGAGGACTGCCCGCCCTACCTTCATGACGCGGGTAGGTCGCGGCACTCCGAGCACCCCGTGCGGCGGCGGGCAGAGGACTGCCCGCCCTACCTTCATGACGCGGGTAGGGCGCGTCTCTCCGTACGCCCCGTGCGGCGGCGGGCAGAGGACTGCCCGCCCTACCTTCATGACGCGGGTAGGGCGCGGCACTCCGTGCGCGCCGTGCGTGCGGATTCCTTCAAGCAGCGGTTTCAATTTCGTGTCAGCCATGCATTCCGGCTTCACTCTCCATTCACAATCATCCCGCCTTTGAGGCGGATCACTCTTTGGGCGCGCCTGGCGAGCTCGGTGTCGTGCGTGACCAGCACGAGCGTCGTCCCGGCATCGGCGTTCAGCGCGAACAGGCTGTCGATAACAACCTGGCCGGTCCCGGCATCGAGGTTGCCCGTCGGTTCGTCCGCAAAGAGAATCTTCGGGCGGTTGACGAAAGCGCGCGCCAGCGCGACACGCTGCTGTTCGCCGCCGGAAAGCTGGGCCGGATAGTGCGCGAGCCGCTCACCCAGCCCGACCTTCCGGAGCAGCGCCTCGGCCTGCTCCCGGGCGTGACCGATCCCCCGCAATTCCAGCGGCACCATCACGTTCTCCAGCGCCGTCAGCGTCGGAATCAGTTGAAAGATTTGAAAGACGAAGCCGACCATTTCACCGCGGACGCGAGCGCGGCCGTCTTCGTCGAGGGCGGCGAGAAGGACGCCGTCGAGCTGGACCTCGCCCGACGTCGGCACGTCGAGACCCGCGCAGAGGCCGACCAAGGTCGATTTGCCGCTGCCGGAAGGGCCGACGATGGCGCAGGTGGATGCGGCTGGCAGCGAGAAGGTGACGTCCTTCAGCACGGTCAACTCGCCGTTCATGGTGGGATAACATTTGGTCAGCCCCCGCACGTCCAATATGGCATTTGGATTCACCCTCTTCTCATTACATGAGACGGGCGCGGCGTCAAAGGCGATATGAGGGAAGGTATATGACCAAGGCGCACCCACATTTGACGGGAGCGGCCGTTTCGTGTTCGTTACGGGATATTTCGTCGATTATGCGGCTCATGCGACAAACTTTGAACGGGCTTTGGCGCTCACTTGGATTGGCGGCGCTGCTCGTTCTCGCCCGGGAACTCAAGGGGCAGACTGCGCAGCAGGCTCAAGTCCCCGCCGGGCGCAAGAGTGTCGTTGTGCTGGGCGACAGTCTGGCTGCGGGGTTTGGTGTCGAGCCCTCCCAATCATTTCCGGCGTTGTTACAGAAGAAGATTGATGGCCGGGGGTGGAATTACACCGTCGTCAACGCGGGCGTGAGCGGCGACACGAGCGCCGACGGCCTGGCGCGGATTGACTGGTTGCTGAAACGCGAGATCGATGTGCTGATTCTGGAACTGGGCGGCAACGACGGGCTGCGCGGGATTCCCGTAGCGGCCACCAAAACGAACTTGCAGGCCATCATCGACCGCGTGAAGAGGAAGTATCCGCAGGCGCAGATCATCGTGGCCGGCATGCAGATGCCGCCCAACATGGGCGAGGAATACACAACGGCATTTCGAAAGATTTTTCCCGGGCTGGCGGCGACAAATCGCGCCGTGTTGATTCCGTTTCTGTTAGAGGGCGTGGGTGGCAACCGGAAGTTGAATCAGGAAGATCAAATTCATCCGACCGCCGAAGGCCACAAGATTGTGGCCGAAAACGTCTGGAAAGTGCTCAAGCCGGCTTTGGAAAAATGATTCAGTTCCTTCTGTAACTACTATCCGCGAAAGTTTTTCAGGCCGCGCAAATTTCTCCAGGCGACCCTCACCCGCCTGCGTGGCCGAAGCCGGTCATACTTCTCGATTTGAAGACACTTCGGCGCGGCGAAGGCCCGGCCGGAGGCCACCCTCTCCCATCTGATGTGAGAGGGACGGGGTGAGGGCGTCGTTCCATTCTCCAGCCTCCCTGCTCCATGCTCGATCTTGGTTGCGGCTATGCCGCGCTGGGCAGGACTCGCTCATCCTTTGGCCTTGCCCGACCGGCTCCGTTCACCGCAGCAGGTTCACCACCGTTACGACATCGCTCGTCGGCGCCTGGCAGGACGTCCCGGCGCAAAGATAGGCCGCCGGACCGTCTTTCTCAGGCAATGTCCGCGCAAATTCGTCCACGGCACCCCTGTTCCCGAGCACAACTTTGTTCGGCTGATAAACCGAATGAACTGCGCGCAACAATTCGCGGGCTTTCGCTGAGCTGGGATCCCCGGCCACGACAACGCGCTTCGGTTCCTGCAGGGAGAAATCCAGCGCCTGGAGCATGTACGGCACGGCTTGAGGAAAGTCACGCAACCGCGCCGCAAAAACGCGCAGGCTCTTTTCGGCAGCTTCGATGAAGTGTTTGCGGCCGGTGATGGCGCCCAGCTTCAGCAGCGCAAGCATGGCAACCGAGTTGCCGGACGGTTCCGCCCCGTCGTAATCCTCTTTGACGCGAAGGATGAGGTGGGGCGCATCGGCGACCGTTTGCCAGAACCCGCCGTTTTGGGAGTCGTAAAATTTCGCCAGCAGGGATTCCGCAAGCGCCACGGCGAAATCCAGATGCCCCGGCTCGAGCGTGCATTCATACAGATCGATGACGCCGGCGAGCAGAAACGCGTAAGCTTCGAGCAATTGCACCTCGTCCCGCCCGCCGTCGCGCCAGCGATGAAACAGAGCGCCACCACAATTACCCTCACCCGGTCCCGCCATAGCGGCACCACCCTCTCCCATCGGATGGGAGAGGGGCGGGGTGAGGGCTTCGGTGCTCTTACCGTTAGCGGGCAGCCATAGGTTGGCTTGAAGGAAGGCCAGATTCTTCTCCGCTGCATGGTGATAAGTCTCATCGCCCAGCACGGCATAGGCGCGGGCGAAGGCGCCGAGCATGAGTCCGTTCCAGGACGCGAGAATTTTATCATCGCGATAAGGACGAATGCGCCGGCAGCGGGCTTCGAACATTTTCTTCCTGGCCGCGGCGAGCAGGGCCTGCTCATCGGGAGACGCACCCGACGCACCGCTCTCCCCACCCTCACCCGGTCGCGCCTTTGCTGGACCGCCCTCGCCCGGCCGGTCGGCCACCCCCTCCCATCGGATGGGAGCGGGGCTGGGGGCGAAAGGTTCGACAACGCTCAACACATTCTGATTCGGCAACGGAGTGGGATGGCTGTGATCGACGAAATTGCCCTGCTCCGTGACGCCAAAGTAACGGACGGCCACCAGGAACTCCGCCGGCGTCAGCAGTTTTTCCAGTTCGGCGCGGGTCCAGCAGTAAAACTTGCCTTCATGCCCTTCGCTGTCGGCGTCTTCGGCCGAATAAAAACCGCCGTCCGGATGAGTCATGTCGCGCAGGACATAATCCAGAACGTCGCGGGCAACGGAGGCGTAATCTCGCGCCGCGTGTTGGAGGGAAGCGCTTTGTCGCTTCCCGGAATGCCGGGGCACTGACGAAGCAGTGCCCTCCGACAGGGCGTTGCTTTCCAATTCCCCGCTGACTACCCAGGCATCCAGGTATAACTGCGCCAACTGCGCATTGTCATACAGCATCTTTTCGAAGTGTGGCACCAGCCATTGGGCATCGACCGAGTAACGCGCGAAACCGCCGCCCAGTTGATCATGAATGCCGCCTGCTGCCATGCGCTCGCACGTGTGCAGCACCATGCGGACGGCGTCGCCATCCTGGAAACGTTTGCCGTAGCGCAGCAGAAATTGGGGCTGGCTGGGCTGCGGAAATTTCGGCGCGCCGCCAAAACCGCCGTGCCGCGGATCGTAAGCCTGTTTGAGCAGCAAACCCGCGTTGCGCAGAATGTCTGGATTCAACACCAACCCGGAAGGAGATTGCGGCGGTGTCGCCATCTGCTCCAGGCGGGTGTGGATTTCGGCGGCCGAACCCGCGAGATCATCGCGCCGGTTTTTCCAGAGCTCATGGATTTGCCGCAGCAATTGCGGGAAACCTGGCCGGCCAGGGCGGTTGTCCGGTGGAAAATAGGTGCCGCCAAAGAAGGGTTTCAGTTCGGGCGTGAGAAAGACGTTGAGCGGCCAGCCGCCCTGGCCGGTCGTAGCCTGGACAAATTTCATATATATCCTGTCCACATCGGGCCGCTCCTCCCGATCCACCTTGATGCTGACGAAGTGCTGATTCAGAAAGGCGGCGGTGTCTTCGTCTTCGAACGATTCGCGTTCCATCACGTGACACCAGTGGCAGGTCGAGTAGCCGATGCTGAGAAAGATGGGTTTGTTGCCCCGACGCGATTTCTCGAAGGCTTCATCGTTCCAGGCGAACCAATCCACCGGGTTGTGCGCGTGCTGGAGCAGGTATGGCGATTTTTCCCGTGCCAGACGGTTGGTGTGTTTAGGCTGCGCGGCCAGGGCGACGTTCATGATCACGGTTCTGCCGGGTCGAATGGTTTTTCCCCGGCTGGCGCCCAGCGGCCAAAAGTCCCCAGGGCAGTTGGGGCACTCGCAGCCGGGCTGATATGGAACGCTACTCCCGGGCAACCCTTCACGCAAAGAAAACCCGGTCAAAGCGATGAAACCGTGCGCGAAGCGGACACATGTCACTCTTCATGAACCTCAGGGTAGGGCGCGCAGTCCTCTGCGCGCCGCGAATGGCGGGGCACATGCGTTGGCTCCAAAACGGCGCGCAGAGGACTGCGCGCCCTACCTCGTGTCGGTTCAGGGATTCATTTCTGGAACTGTCAAACTTCACGAGTCTTCCGGCAAAGCCGGAGGGTTTTCCACTGGATTAAAGCGTTGAATTTGTCTGAGGCGGCGCCCCGTTAGGCACTGCTGTCATGGAACCCGACACTACCTGGCGGCGGTTCATCCGTACTTCACCCGTTTTCCAGCCTCTCTCGAGAAGACATTGGCCGGCGGTACATGACGTGCTTGACCAGCTCCCGACACGTCAGAACCGCGGGCCCGAATGCAGCAAGTGAAACCATCCTGGTCCTCGTGTTTCCCGTGTTCAGTCGCCGGCTTAATCGAATCAGAAACTCAGAAAGGCAACCATGTTATATCAAAAAATGTCCGGAAGCCGATGCTCCAGAATTCCTGTTGCCGCCATCAAACTGCTCCTCTGTCTGGGAACGTATGGCTTGTTGCCAAGCCAAGCTGGCGCAACTTACATCTACACGCTTGCCGACGCGAACGCTTCCGCCCGCATCGATGTCAGCAGCCAGACCGGCCTGCGTGACTGGACTGTGGACGGCCAGGACCGGCTGAATCAGGAATGGTTCTGCTATCGCATTGGCAGTGCCGGACCGGAAGCTTCGATCGATACGATCAGTTGCCCGGCGGTGGTCCAGCAAACGGCTTCGACTCTTAAGACGACTTACGCCAACAACCGGATCAGCATACAAGTCTTATACTCGTTGACCGGAGGGTCTTCGGGGAGCGGAGCCGCCAGTGTTTCGGAGCAGATACAAATTAGGAATCTCGCCGGCCATGCCCTCGATTTTCAATTCTTCGAGTATGCGGATCTGGATTTTCCCGGAACCACGCAACTGGAACAGGACCCGGCGGGTTTGTTCAATGAAGCATTCGTAAACGGCAGCGGCAGTTCAGTGTCGGACACGCTCGACACCGAGATCAGCCCGGGCGCGAATCACGGCGTCGCGGGGCTCGGGACTCTCTGCCAGTTGAACGACCCGGTTCCAACGACCTTCGCCGATCATCCAGGGCCGTCCCCCAACGCGGGCTGGACTTTGGAGTGGGACAGCGCGATTGCTGCCAAAGGGACACTGCTGTTGACTCAGGTCATGAATTTCGATTCGCTGCCCGTGCCGGAGCCTTCGGTGTTGTCCTTGATGCTCCTCGGCTTGGCTGGCTTTTCGAGCTTCTTGAAACGAAGCTGTTTCAGGACGTGACGAACTGAACCGTCATGGCTGGTGGATACCCCCGATGGTTCCCGGCCACCGTTGCGGCCCTGGGAGCGTCGCGCTGCTTCTCTGTGCCTTTGTTCTCTGGGTTGCCTTCTGTCCGACCGGATCGTTCCGGTTAGACAGGCTGCCATATTTCATTTCCGCCTGGGCAGTGCTGCGCTGCGCGCAGCCCCGGCGACGCAGCGCGTCCCTGCCTGTCCGAAATTTACAAATGAGGGCGGCGATGGCCCCATCGTCGCGAGTGACAAAGCAAGGTGATAGTTTGCCAATTTTTGCGGAGTCATGGGCGCCCGCCCACCCGAAAGTATAAGGAATGTCGATCCGAGTTTTGGACTGGCATTAGGGTTGATTGCATTGGTAGTGTCGGTTTCACGTCATGAATGTCGCGATTAAAGAGAACAAAGAAATTCGGCGGACGGCGGCGGCGCAGCGCGACGCGCCGGCCGGCGATCGCGCCACGAATGACTTGTAGCGGTTTGAGGAACCGATGACCTCAGCGCCCCCAGCCGAACAAACCCTGGACACAGGTGAGATGCGGCGAGTCTCCTTCGCCCGGGTGTTGGTTTTTGAACTGCGCGTGCGCGACGCGATGACCAGCCCTCCGATCAGCGCCGGGCCGACCGATTCCCTGCGTTCGATTCAACACCTGATGAAGACTCACCGCATCTCCGGTGTGCCGATTCTTGCCGATGACGCGCTGGTGGGTATTGTCAGCATTGAAGACATCATCAGCGCCCTGGACAAGGGCTACATCAACGAACCGGCGGAACGGTGGATGAGCCGCGAAATCGTGACCTTGCGCGATCATTTCTCCCTGGTCCGCGCCGTGGCGGAATTCGACCGGCACGGGTTTGGCCGCTTCCCGGTCCTGGACGCCAACAACCGGTTGGTGGGCATCATGACCCGCGGCGACATCACCGCCTGTCTGATGCACCATCTGGAGCGCCGCGCCGAGGAAGCCCTGGCCAAGGAAGCCGTGCTGGTCGCCACACGCGCCGACAATGAAAAGGCGCAGCGCGTCGTCATCGACACGGACGTGAAGTCGGGCGACTTCGACAGCGCCGGCAAGTTTTCCCAGCGCATGCGCGAGGTCCTCCGGGCCCGGGGCATAGATCCCGAGATCCGCCGCCGCGCCGCCATCATCGCCTACGAAGCGGAGACGAACATCATCATCCACTCCCTCGGCGGCCGGATCACCGCCTCGATTGATCCCGACAAAGCCTGCATCGAAGCCGTGGACCGGGGCCCGGGCATCGAAAACGTTGACCTGGCCATGCAGGAAGGCTGGTCCACCGCAGGCCCCCTGGCGCGCGAACTGGGTTTTGGCGCGGGCATGGGCCTGCCCAACATCAAGCGTTGCGCCGACGAGTTCACCATCCAATCGGAACTGGGCAGCGGCACGCGGTTGCATGCGGAAGTATCGCTGCGGAAAGCGGGCACCTCAATATGAAACAGCGACCAGCCATAAAACTTCAATCCCTCTTGCCCTTCATCCAGGCGCGCCCATTAACCGATCTGGCCGAGGCCGATCTGACCGGGTGCTACATCTCCGACTTGCTCAGCGATGTGCTGGCGAACGCGCAACCGGGCGTGTTATGGGTCACCATCCACACCCATCGCAACGTCGTCTCGGTCGCTTCAATGAAAGACATCGCCGCCGTGCTGTTCAGTTGCGGCCGCAAACCCGAGGCCGCCATCATCGCCGAAGCGGTTGAGAAAGGAATCTTGCTGCTGAACACTTCATTGACCACCTACGAAGCCGCCGGCAAACTGTGGGAGGCAGGACTCCGATGAGCGAAATGAATACGATCGCACCGGCCATGACGACGCACCCGAGCGGGGACGCCCGCTTTGCGTCGCTCGACCAGACCATCGCGCACTATCACCATGACCCGACGGCGCTGATCCAGGTGTTGCACGCGGCGCAGCAGCTTTTCGGCTATCTGAGCGCCGACGTGCTCCGTTACATCGCCGCGGCGCTCAAGCTGCCGCTGTCGCAGGTCTATGGCGTGGTCACCTTTTACCACTTCTTCACCATGGTGCCGCGGGGCAAACACCAGATTCTGGTCTGCACCGGCACCACCTGCCACGTCCGCGGCTCGAAGGCAATTCTGGCTCGGCTCGAACAGGAGCTTGGCATCAAGACAGGCGAGACCACCAAGGACAACCTGTTCAGCCTCAACAGCGCCCGCTGCATCGGCGCCTGCGCGCTGGCTCCGGCGATGGCCGTCGGCGACGACGTTTATGGCAGGCTGTCACCCGACAAGGTCCTGCGCATCTGCCAGAACGACTTGAAGAAATATGTTTGACGAGCTGTCGCTGCACATTTTGGACATCGCGATGAACTCGCTGGCGGCAGGGGCGCGCACCGTGCAGATCACGCTCGCCGAGAGCGCCCGGCGGGATTCGCTGCTCGTTCGTGTCCGGGACGACGGCTGCGGGATGGATGAGCCGACGCTGAAGCGGGTGCTGGCAGCGCCGACCACCACCAAACACAGCCGCAAAAAGGGCATCGGTCTGGGGCTCGCCCTGTTGCGCCAGACGGCGGAGATGTGCGACGGAAAGTTCCGCGTGCGTTCCAGCCCGGGCGCCGGCACGACGGTCACGGCATCGATGAAGCTGTCGCACGTGGACCGCCCGCCGGTGGGCGACCTGAATGCGACGATCCTGGCTCTGTGCGCCGCCAACCCGGCGGTGGACGTGCAGCTCCACTGCGTGAGCGACCAGGAAAAATTCCATTTCAGCTCCAAAGAACTGGCAGAAAAAAAAGGCGCAAGCCGCCCCGAACGATTTTGGAGCGGCGCGGAGAAAACCCATTATGAACCTGGAAGAACTCAAAAAGTTGAAAGAGAAGGCGCAGCGGCAGGTTGCCTTGCGTGAGGGCGGCAAGCGATTCCGCGTGGTCGTCAGCATGGGCACCAGCGGCATTGCCGCGGGCGCGCGTGAGGTGATGAAGACCATGCTCGATGAGATCGAGAAACGCGGGTTGGATGACGTCGAAATGCGTGTGACGGGCGAAGTCGGCCTGGAGGACGTCGAGCCGGTGATTCGGGTCGAAGAAGCCGGCGGGGAAAAGACCACCTACGCGCGGCTCGACGCCGAGAAGGCCAGGAAAATCGTCGCCGAACACCTCGCGAAGGGCAAGAAAGTGGACAAACTAGCCGTTGGCAAAGAAAAGAAACCGGAGTAACAAAAGATGATCCGCGCTCACGTACTGGTTTGCGCCGGCGCCGGCTGCATCAGTTCCGGCGGCAATGCGCTGAAGGACACGCTGGCCGCAGAGCTTAAAAAACGCGGCCTCGACGGGGAAATCAAAATCGTCGAAACGGGCTGCATGGGCCCTTGCGACCTCGGCCCGGTGATGCTGGTCCTGCCGGAGGGCACGTTTTATCAGCGGGTCACGGCGTTGGACGTGCCCGCGCTCCTGGAAGAGCACTTCATCAAAGGCCGCCCCTATGCGAAGCTGTTGCCGAAAGACGAACTCACCGCCAATGCCGTCACCACCCAGCGCGATTTCGCATTCTTCGCCAGGCAGGAGAAGATTGTCCTCGAGAATTGCGGCCTGATCGACGCGGAAAACATCGAGGAATACATCGCTCGCGACGGTTACGCCGCCCTGGGCAAAGTGCTCACCTCAATGACGCCCGAAGGGGTCATCGCCGAAATCAAAGCCAGCGGCCTGCGCGGGCGCGGCGGGGCGGGGTTCCCGACCGGCGTCAAGTGGGAGTTGATGGCGAAGGCGCCGGCCAAGCCCAAATATGTGATTTGCAACGCCGACGAAGGCGATCCGGGCGCGTTTATGAACCGCGCGGTGCTGGAAGGCGATCCGCACCGCGTTCTGGAGGGCATGGCGATTGGGGCTTACGCGATGGGCGCCAGCCGGGGCTTCATCTATATCCGCGCCGAGTATCCGCTGGCCATCAAGCGCCTGAATGTCGGCATCGCCCAGGCCTATCAGTATGGGCTGCTCGGCAAGAACCTGTTCGACACCGGCTTCGATTTCGACATCGAAATCCGGATCGGCGCCGGCGCCTTTGTGTGCGGCGAGGAAACCGCGCTGATGCGCAGCATCGAAGGCAGGCGCGGCCAACCGCAGCCCCGTCCGCCGTTCCCCGCCCAACGCGGTCTCTGGGGCAAGCCAACGAACATCAACAACGTCGAAACCTGGGCCACGATCAAACCGATCATTTTGAAGGGCGCAAAATGGTATGCCTCGTTCGGCACCGAAAAAACGAAGGGCACCAAGGTCTTTGCGCTGGCGGGCAAAATCCGCAACACCGGCCTGGCGGAAGTGCCCTACGGCACCACGCTCCGCGACATCATCTTCGGCATCGGCGGCGGGATCCCAAACGGCAAGGCGTTCAAAGCGGTGCAGACCGGCGGCCCCTCCGGCGGCGTCATCCCGGCACAGCACCTCGATACACCGCTCGATTACGAAACGCTCCAGAAGCTCGGTTCCATCATGGGTTCGGGCGGCCTCGTCGTCATGGATGAAGACGCCTGCATGGTGGACGTCGCGCATTTCTTCATGGAGTTCTGCTGCGACGAATCGTGCGGCAAATGCCCTCCCTGCCGCGTTGGCACGCGGCAGATGCTCAACATCCTCGAGCGCATCAGGAAGGGCGAGGCCGGCCTTGACGACCTCAAGAAACTCGAGGAAATGAGCGTCGTCGTCCGAGATGCCAGCCTCTGCGGCCTCGGCCAGACCGCGCCCAACCCGGTCATGACCACCCTGAGGTATTTCCGCGAGGAATACGAAGAACACATCCGCGAGCACCGTTGCCGGGCGGGCGTGTGCGAGGATTTGTTCCTGTCGCCCTGCGAGAACTCCTGCCCGTTGCACATGAACATCCCCGGCTTCCTGCAGTTGCTGAAGGAAGACCGGATCGACGACGCGTTCGAACTCGTGCTGCTGGACAACCCCTTGCCCGCATCGACGGGCCGGATATGCCAGCATCCGTGCGAGATTCATTGCCGGCGCGCGACGGTGGACTCGCCCGTCAACATGCGCGAGGTGCATCGCCACATCGCGGACACCATTTTCGAGAAGACCACCGCGAAGAAGCTTTTGAAGCGGCTCAGCCGGCGGAAGATGAGCGCCACGGGCAAGCGGGTTGGCATTGTCGGCTCCGGCCCCACAGGTCTCAGCGCGGCATTCTACCTGGCGCTGCTGGGTCACGAGGTCACGGTGTACGACGCGGCGGCCGAGCCGGGCGGGATGTTGCGGTACGCGTTGCCACAATACCGGCTGCCGAAGGAAACGGTGGAACGCGAAGTGGAGTTAATCCGCGGCCTGGGCGTCCAATTCGTTGGCAACACCGCGCTCGGTCGCGAGGTGACACTCGAGAAGCTCAACCAGGACCACGACGCCGTCTTCCTCTCGATTGGCACGTGGGCGGCGCGCGACCTCGACGTGCCGGGCGGCCAATCGCCGGGCGTGTTCGATGCGCTGGATTTCCTGAACCGCGTCAGCCGCGGCGAGAAACCCAAGTTGAAGGGCCGCAGCGTAGCCGTCATCGGCGGCGGCAATGCGGCGATCGACTCCGCCCGCACCGCCTTGCGGCTCGGGGCGGAAGTCACCATCGTTTACCGCCGCTCCAAGGAAGACATGCCAGCCATCCTCCAGGAAACCGAAGAGGCTCTTGAAGAAGGAGCGAAGCTGATCACGCTGGCCGCGCCGGTTCAGATTCTCTGCAAAAACGGCGCGGTGACGGGATTGGAGGTCGCAAAGACCGTCCTTGGCCAGTTCGACACCAGCGGCCGGCGCACGCCCATGACCACCGACGCGAAATATGTCATCCCGTGCGACACGATCATCAAAGCCGTCGGCGAGAGCGTCGATGGAGAAGTCGCCCGGAAACTTGGCCTGGAACTCAACAAGTCCGGCACGATCCGGGTCAACCCGTGGACGTTGCAGACCAGCAACCCGAAGGTGTACGCGGGCGGCGACGTGGTCACCGGCGCCTCCAACGTCAGCGATGCGATGGGGTTCGGCAAGAAGGCCGCGGCGGCCATCGACCGGCAGTTGACCGGCATAGACCGCTTCCGCCAGTTGTGGCCGCGCCTTGAATACGACAACTCGATCCCGCCAAACGCCCAGGGCGGCTCCCGGAACGTCGGCAAGCTCGTTCCCTGCGCCACGCGACGCGCCAACTTCAAGGAAGCGACGCAGCCTCTCAGCGCCTGGGAAGCCAAGGCGGAGGCGATGCGTTGTCTCCGCTGCGACATCAAGCCGCATGCCGAAGACGAGAGCGGGAACCATTCCCCTGAAAAGAACCTGCAGCCGGCGGTGAAATCATGAGCGCGCCCAAATCCATTACTGTCACGATCGACGGCAAACGCTGCGCGGGCCGGGAGGGCCAGACGATTCTGCAGATCGCCCAGGCCAACGACGTCTACATCCCCACGCTCTGCTACCTCGAACACCTTTCGGCCTGGGGGGGCTGCCGCGTCTGCATCGTCGAAATCGCCGGCAGCGCCAAAGTGGTGCCGGCTTGCTCGACTCCGGCCACCGACGGCACGGAAATCATCGCCAACAGCCCGCGGCTGCATCATCTGCGACGCAATACGCTCGAGTTCCTGTTCAGCGAACGCAACCACATCTGCCCGTTCTGCGAGATGAACCATGGCGATTGCGGCCTGCAACACCAAGGCTACGTGCACGGCATCGAAACGATCCGTTATCCGTACCTCTACCCGTCGCTGCCCGTGGACACGAGCGGCAAATACTTCGCGCTCGATCACAACCGCTGCATGCTCTGCACCCGCTGCGTCCGCGCCTGCGACGAAATGGAAGGCACCCATACTCTGGACATCTCCAGTCGCGGCGGGAACAATCGCGTCGTCGTCGATCTCGGCGCCACGCTCGGGACGTCGGAAACCTGCACCCTGTGCGGCGCCTGCGTGGCTTCCTGCCCGACCGGCGCCCTCTTCGACAAGGCGTCCGCGTTCCGCGGCAAGCTCAACACCTGTCAAACCGTCCGCACGACCTGCGCCGAGTGTCCCGTCGGGTGCGGGCTCCTGGTCTATACGAAGGAAGACCGCATCGTCGAGGTGTTCGGCGATTTCGATTCGCCGGTCAGCCGTGGACACCTGTGCGCGCGGGGCCGCTACGAAACCTGGGCCGAGCCGCGTCAGCGCATCCTGCAACCGATGATCCGCGCCAATGGATCGCTGAAAACCGTCACCTGGGACGAAGCCCTCAAGGCCGCGCGACAGGCCGCCAAAAACATCAAACCCGACCAAAAGGCGGTGCTCATCTCGCCGCGGTTGAACAACGAAACCATTTCCACCCTGAAGAAGTTCCAGCGCATCGGGCTCTTCGTCGCCCAAAACGAAGCTGCTCTGTGCGCCGAAGGCGACCGCAGTCCTGACGGCATGGCCAGGCTGGGCGACGCCGACGCCATCATCGTGCTCGGCGCCCAGCCCAGCCGCACGCACGGGGTGGTCGCCGCCAAAATCCGCACCACCGTGCGCCGGCGCGGGGCGAAACTGCTGGTTTTCCACAGTCGCAAGAGCGACCTCGATCGGTACGCCAGCATCTGCGCCAACGTCGTCAGCCTGGAACACAAATTCTGGGAAGAGGTGGCCGGGGTGCTGGAAGGGGCGCAGCGGCCGGTGCTGGTGTACGGCCCCGAGGCGATGACGCCCATAGGCGTGGAGGTGCTCGAGCGGCTAATCAAGATTTTTGAATCGAAACCGGCCGGCCAGCCGCCTGCATTGATCGCCCTGCCCACCAACTCCAACAGCCTGACTCTCGCCGCGGGGGGCATCGAACCGATTGAAGACATTGGCCCGTGGCTTGACATGAAGCCGCTGAAGTTCCTGCACATCGTTGCCAGTGATGAACCCGACGGCGGCGCGCGGCTGCTGGACGAGAAACATGTGCGACGGCTGCTGGAGGAGATTGATTGTGTCGTCGTGCAGGCGGCTTACCAGTCGCCGCTGACCGACCTCGCAAAGATCGTGCTGCCGGCTGTCATCTGGTGCGAGAAGAAGGGCACCGTCACCAATTTTGAAGGGCGCGAACTGCCGTTGCAGGCCGCGCTGCCGGCGCGCGGTGAGGCGCGCCAGGACCAGGAAATTCTGGAGGCGATTTCGAAGTGAAGGCGGCTTCGGCGACAAGAGTATGAGCGACAAACCCAAAATCAAAGTGGCGACAGTGTGGCTGGGCGGCTGTTCCGGCTGCCACATGTCGTTTCTGGACCTCGATGAGCGGCTGGTGGACCTGACGAAGCTGGTCGAGATCACCGCCAGCCCCATCACCGACGTGAAGGAGATTCCTCCCGTGGACGTCGGCATCGTCGAGGGCGCCGTCTGCAACGAGGACAATGAGCACGTGCTGCGCACGCTGCGCAGCCGCTGCAAGGTGCTGATCGCACTCGGTGATTGCGCCATCACCGGAAACATTCCGGCCATGCGCAACCAGTTCAAACTCCAGGACGTTCTGAAGCGCGGCTTTGTCGAAACGGAAAGCACGCAGATCGGCGACGTTCCGGGGAGTTCGGCCCTGCCCAAATTGCTGAAAAAGGTGCGCCCCATCCAGGAGCTTGTGGCCGTGGACGTCCACATCCCCGGTTGCCCGCCCGATGCCGACACCATTTGGTATGCGCTGACCGAGCTGCTCGCCGGTCGCGCGCCTCAATGGAACGAGAAGAATTTGTGCTATGACTGAGACCAAAACCTGCACCATCACCATCAACCCGGTCACCCGCATCGAGGGGCACGCTAAGATCACGATCCAGCTCAATGCCGCGGGCAACGTGGCGGACACGCGGTTCCACGTGGTCGAGTTCAGGGGATTCGAGAAGTTCTGCGAAGGCCGTTTCTTCGCCGAGATGCCGCAAATCACCGCGCGCATCTGCGGGATTTGTCCGGTGAGCCATCTCCTGGCGAGCGCCAAAGCGTGCGATGCGGTGCTGGGCGTGCCGATTCCGCGTCCGGCAAAACTGCTGCGCGAGTTGATGCACATGGGCCAGCTCGCGCAATCCCACGCCCTGAGTTTCTTCCATCTGAGCGCGCCGGACTTGTTGCTCGGCTACGACGCCGACCCTGCCATCCGCAACGTTGTCGGCCTGATTCAGAAGCACCCGGACATCGCCATCAAAGGGGTGCGGCTGCGCAAGTATGGCCAGGAAGTCATCAAGCTCACCGCCGGCCGCAAAATCCACCCGGACTTTCCCGTGCCCGGCGGCGTCAACAAGGCGCTCACGACGGCCGAGCGCGACGAAATGCTGAAGGGCCTGCCGGAGGCGTTCGAACACGCGCAGTTTGCGCTCGACCTGCTCAGGAAATACCAGAACGCCCATCACGACGAGGTCGAGACGTTTGGCAGTTTCGACACCCACTACATGGGCCTGGTCCGGCCTGACGGCGCGCTCGAGCATTACGACGGCAACCTGCGGTTTTGTGACCCGGCCGGCAAAATAATCAAAGACCAGGTTCCGCCCGCCAACTATCTGGACGTCATCGCCGAGGCCACCGAGCCGTGGTCTTACCTGAAGTTCCCGTTCATCAAACAATTCGGTTTTCCTGATGGCATCTATCGCGTCGGGCCGCTGGGCCGGCTGAACGTCGCCGGCAAGATTTCCACCCCGCGGGCCAATGAAGCGTTGCGCGAGTGGAAAAGCGACGGCCAGGGGGTTCGCCGCAGTTCGTTCTACTACCACTGGGCGCGGCTGATCGAATTGATTTACGCCCTCGAACGCATGCAGCAGTTGCTGAACGACCCGGACATTTGCAGCACGGATATCACGGTGGTCGCGAAGCCGGCCCAGGCACAGGGCGTCGGTGTGATTGAAGCGCCGCGCGGCACGCTGATCCATCACTACTGGGTGGACGCGAATGGGCGCGTGGAGAAGGCCAACCTCATCGTTGCCACCGGCCACAACAACCTGGCGATGAACCGCGGGGTGTTGAGCGTCGCCAAGAAATACGTCAAGGGAAGCGAGCTGCAGGAAGGCATGCTGAATCGCGTCGAGGCGGTCATTCGCTGCTACGACCCGTGCCTGAGCTGCTCGACCCATGCCGTCGGCCAGATGCCCCTGCAGATCGAGCTGGTGGACGCCGGCGGGACGGTGCTGCAAACCCTGCAGCGCGATGCAATGGGCTGAGGGCGCTATGGCTGATGAGCTAGGGACCAAAGGGACGAAAAGGACAGGAAAACGCCCAATTCCTTTGCCGTCCTTTCGGTCCTTGTCGTCCCTTGAAGCTGACCGGCAGGCGGCCGGTTCTTTCATCCCTGTTCATGGCGGCTACCAGGAACTCCTCTCCTACCAAAAAGCCGAGATTGTCTATGGCGCCACGGTCCATTTCTGCGACCGTTTCTTTAGCAAACGCGACCGCACTCACGATCAGATGGTGCAAGCCGCACGCTCCGGTAAACAGAACATCGTGGAAGGCAGCCAGGCCTCCGGTACGTCCAAGGAAATGGAGATCAAGCTCACCAATGTGGCCCGCGCCAGTCTTGAGGAACTCCTGACTGACTATCGCGATTTCTTGCGCAACCGCGGTCTCTCGGAATGGACGCTGGATCATCCCTACGCCCGCCGCCTGCGCCAACTCAACCGCCAGCCCGGCGCAAACTACAAAACTTTCCGCCGAGGCATTGAACATCCCGATCCCGCTATCTGCGCCAATGTAATCATCGGCTTGATTAAAGTGACCTGCTTCCTGCTGGACCGGCAGATCAAACGCCTCGAACAGGATTTTCTCAGGGAAGGTGGCCTGCGCGAGCGCATGACTCGCGCCCGTCTCACGGCCCGCGCAAAGCAACATCCGCAGTAAGTCTCTTAAAGGCGGACTCGTCGCGCCGACTTGTCGCGTCGAAGCGAGCGAAGACGGAAGCGCAACGGAGGCTGAAGCGCGGCTGGGGCGAGCGTACCCGCGAGCCGGGCTTTCTTCTGCCACAAAAAGGCCCAAGAGGCGCAAACGGGCGCATCTGGACACTACCACCCAACAAAGCCCGGACTGGGAGTGCGGCCGTCCTCGGCCGCAGCAATCCAGGCAGTCTCGAGCTCGATGAAATCATCAGAATGCGGTTGCAGGGCCGGAGTTGCTGCGCCCGGGGACGGGCGCACCCCTCGGTGGTAGTGTCAAGATGCAGCCGGCGCAAACCATTCCGACCGCGAACCACGCCAACCACGCGAAAAGAGCGCGGAAACGCAGCCACAGAGGCACACCGCGGCATAACCGCAGGCAAAGGCAAACGAACCTTAACGCCGAGATCGCAGAGCCCGCAGAGGACCGCAGAGAAGAAAAAACTCTGCGGAACTCTGCGAGTCTCAGCGTCCTCTGCGCTAACAGGATGGCGCAGCCGTCCGCATTCTGGCTCTCGCTGCCGATCCGTATGCCGTGCTCGGCCAGCCCGGCGATTCCGTCCGAAATGCTTTCAGCCGTTCCATTAGTTCCCGGCCGGTTTCGCCGCGACGAACTTTGCCATCATCTGCATGTTTGCGGTCAGCCTGGCCTGCTGGCTCGCCATGGATGTTTGGAATGCTCCGAGCTGTTCGGGCGATAAAATGTTTTGTGCACGTTCCAGATAGCGTTGGTTGAGCTGTTCCAGTTCCTGCTGAAACTGGTTCATTTTATCCTCAGTATAATAAGAGGCAATATCGCCCGTGAGCTTGGAAGGGTCGGAGTAGTCTGTGGTGAATTTGAAGTTCTGCCGTTCTTCGATCATCGCCGATATTAACTGCTGCTCCTGATCGGGGGTGACTGCCTTCGGGCTGCCGGCCAGTTGATCTTCGAACTCCGTGACGGTCACCCGCTCTGAAGCATTCTTTCCATATTCCTTGTACTGGGCATAATTTTCGTCGCCGAGCAGTTGTTTGATTTGCTGCTCAATCCCGGACTGCTCCGCGTTGACCTGGGCGCCCAGTTCCTTCAGTTGGGCCGTATCGGCCTGGCCTGCCATCGCCGTCGCGGCCATTTCCGCACTGGCCATCTGCTTGTTCATCATCAAATCCTTCAAGGTGCCAGTCTGCTCGTCGGTCAGGTGGAGGTCGGCAAAAAGTTTGGCATAGCTCTTGACCACCTTAAGGCTCATAGACCTCATGGCCGCCTTCATCATCTCCTTGCCCGCCGGGGTCTTGAGCATGTCGAGCATGGGATTGGCGGACTTCGCGTTCGCCTGCGCGTCGGACCGCAACCGGGTCGTTTCACCGCGCAGCCGCAGCAATTCCCTGAGCTGATCCTGGTCGGGCGATTGAGAACTCCCGGCGCGGGCGAGCAGGTTGGAGAGGCGCTGGTTCTCCGCCGCCAGTTGAGCCATCTGGCTCGCCTGCTGGTGCAGGGACTGGTTCTCCTCGCGCATGCGGTTGTTTTCCTCACGCATCCGGCTCAAAGACCGATGCTGGAGCACCAATGGAGTTGCAACGCCGGCAATCAGGATGGCGCCGGCGACGCCGATTTGCAGTTTTGTCATAGCCATAATTTTCATTGTTGCGAGGCTGAGGCCGGTTCCGACCGTGGCGGCTCCAGCCAGAGCGGTTGTAGTCACTGAAATGGCGAGACCGGCCGGCGCGGCAGTGACCGCTTCAGCAGCAAGCACCGAAGCCAACGCAGTCGCGGTCAGCGCGACGCCACGTTTGGTCAGCGTGCCCCGCAGTTTTTCCAGCGCCCGGCTGACGCGCTTTTGCGCGGCATCTTCGCTCACTCCGAGGGCCGCCCCGATCGCGCGAAAGTCCTGCTGTTTGAGGAAGCGCAACACGATCGCGTCGCGGTCGGATGCGCTCAGTTGATTCAGGCTTTCGTCGAGATGAGGAGCAAGCAGGTCCCACGATGATCCTGTATTGTCGTCGAGCGCTCTCATTTCCATGGCAGTTTGTTCGCGGGCTTGGCGGCGCCGCTCCGTTCGCACCATTTTGGCCGCCGTAAACCAGGAGTGCCGATAGAGCCAGCCGGCCAATACCACATCACGCGGCAGGCTCCGCGCCTTGCGCGCCAAATCCACGAACACGGTTTGGGTCACGTCCTGGGCGAGAGGGCCGTCGCCGTCGGCCACCCGGAGGGCAGCGGAGTAAACCACATCAATGTGCCGCGTCACGAGTTCGCCGAAGGCTGATTCAGAGCCGGCTTGCCTGTATTGCTGCAGCAGTTGTTCGTCGTCCGTCATCGCCTTTCTAATTATCAGAACCCGCCGAAAACGAAATCCGACAAAAAAAGGTTGCTCGGCGCCCGGCCGGTCAAAAACACTCTCGGTCTGGCGTGGGAAGATCGCGAGGAAATGTTGCGCCGGCTCAGAGCGGATCCGGTGGGGCGAGACTCCCGGCGAGCCAAGCCCGTTCGGAGTTCCGGCTTCAGCCGGTCCGCGCTTCCCGCGCTGACACGTCGCGCCGAAATTGGATGAAGGCGGAAAGGGCGGCAGAAGGGCAACCGCGAAATACGCGAACCACGCGAAAAGAGCCCGGGAACAGAACCACTGAGGCCCGGAGACACGGGGAGAAGGATCAGGAATTCCTCCGGTTTCCCCTGTGCCTCCGTGCCTCTGGGGTTCAAACAAGGGCGGAATCTGCATCGCAATTGGCCCCAGCCGCGCTTCCCGCCCGCCAGTTGAGTAGCACCCGTGGAACCTCTGGCGTTTGATCCTTCGACCTGATACAACACTGCTATGGTGCAATTGGAGCTTGAACCGACGAACAGATTCTTCCAGGGCTTCTGCGTGAAAGTGGCCGACACGCCCGGCATCGTCTATACATCGCCTTTCATAGTCCGCTTCATAATCTGGAGCGTGGCCGAAACCCCCTCAAAGATCATTCTGCAAAGCGCTTTCACCGTCGAACCCTCACCCTTCGCCAACCCAACTCACCAGTTATGAAACTCGCGAAACTCCGCATTCGCAACTTTCGCTGCTATAAAGATGAAATCGCTTTCGATTTCGATGACATGACAGCATTCGTGGGAAGGAATGATGTCGGCAAATCATCGGTAGCGGATGCTCTGGACATTTTCTTGAACGATGGCGCTCCAGACAAGAATGACGCCAGCAAGAATGGCGACGGGAAAGACCTGACCATCATTTGTGAATTCACAGAGTTGCCTTCCAGTGCCATCATTGACGAGGATTTCCCGACGACGTTTCAGGCTGAGCGCCTGTTGAACGCGCAAGGTCGTTTGGAGATTCGCAAGACTTACAGTGGTCACCTTGCCACACCAAAGTGCACTAGCATCGCAGCCTTCGCTGTGCACCCAACCGCAAAAGGAGTTGCGGACTTGCTGCAACTGAAGAATGCAGAACTCAAGAAGCGCGTGAAAGAACTAAATGTTGACGTGACCGGTGTTGACCAGAAGGTGAATGCTCAATTGCGTCAACGAATCCGAGAAACCATCCCGGATCTCCAGCTTCAACCGGTTTTCGTTCTCCTCAACGATGAGAACGCGAAGAAGGCTTGGGATGGAATCCGCACTTACATGCCGGCATTTGCACTCTTCAAATCAGATCGAGCCAGCACTGACCAGGACCCAGAGGCACAGGATCCCTTAAGAATCGCGGTCAAAGAGGCCATCAAACAAAAAGAGGCCGAACTGAATACAATTGCTGCGCACGTAGAGACTGAGGTAAAGCGGATCGCTCAAAAGACGGTCGAAAAGCTCAAGGAAATGGACCCAACCTTGGCGCAGCAACTGAATCCTCAATTCGCTGCACTTAAATGGGATTCATTGTTCAAGGCGAGCATCACGGGCGACGAGGATATCCCCATCAACAAACGGGGAAGCGGCGTGAAGCGCCTCATTCTCTTGAATTTCTTCCGCGCAAAGGCAGAACAGCAGGCCCGCGAACGGAATAACGCTCCCGTTATTTACGCGATTGAGGAGCCCGAGACCAGTCAGCACCCGCACAACCAAAGAATGTTGGTTAGTGCTTTGATGGACCTCACTGCTGAAAGCCAAGTCATCATCACCACCCATACTCCGATGCTCGCAAGGACTCTTCCAGATAAGTGTCTACGCTACATTCAACAAAAGGCAGACAAGACCCGAGAAGTGCTTTGCGGCGGTGGTGAAACGAATGAATTATTCGCGAATTCCCTGGGAGTGCTCCCCGACAATTCGATTAAGCTATTCATTGGCGTCGAGGGTCGGCACGACATCGCCTTCCTGAAGCAGATGTCCAAGGTGTTGCGGAAAGCGGGCTTGGATGTGCTTGATCTCGAAAAAATGGAACTGGACGGCGAGATGATCTTCTTCCCGCTCGGGGGGTCTTCCCTGGCGTTGTGGACATCGCGATTGGAGCCACTGTCCCGACCTGAGTTTCATCTATTCGACCGCGACAAGCAGCCACCACAAGCTGCCACGTATCAAGCAGAAGTTGATGCGATCAACCAGCGCCCGAGATGTAAGGCCCACCTTACAGGAAAAAGGGAAATGGAGAACTACCTCCACTTCGACGCGATCAACGAAGCATATGCTCAGTTCAAAATCCCACTCGGTCTCATGGCGAATTTTGCTGATTTTGACGACGTGCCGAGCAAAGTGGCGGAGATTGTTCATGCAACATCTGGTAGCACGACGCCTTGGTCGCAGTTAGATGAGGACACGCGAGAGAAAAAGATCTCCAGGGCAAAGAGCCATTTGAACACCATCGCGGCTGGATTGATGACGAAAGCGCGCTTGGATCAAGTGGACCCCGACGGCCATGTTGTTGATTGGTTCAACCAGATGGAACAACTTGCGAATGCGTAAAAGATGCGCCTCTCCAAAGACAGCATGAGCGCAGAACATGAGTTCTACGAGGCGGCGGGCAAATTTAAACTATTCGAGGTCTTTTGACTCGAATTTGTCATGCATACGAGAAATGCACCCAAGGTTCAATCCGCAGAGGTGACGTATGAACTTCATTCGCTTGGCTGGAAGGCTTTTCAAAATCTCTGCGTTACGATAGCGGGAGAAGTGTGGGGTCAAGTGGTGCAGAGTTTCTTTGACTCACGCGATGGAGGAAGAGATGGGGCGTTTTACGGCACCTGGAAACCGAAGACCGGTGAGTCGTTCGAGGGCGCATTCATAGCCCAGTGCAAATTCACGGCGAAGGCCGACAAGCAACTCCAACTTTCTGACCTGAATGATGAACTCGCCAAGGCTAAACGGCTCGCCTCGCGTGGTCTGGCCGATAACTATTTCCTTTTCACTAACGCCCGGCTGACTGGGGCAGTCGATGAAGATCTTCGAACGATTTTCACAACAATTCCCGCGCTGAAACGGTTTGCCGCGTTTGGTAGCGAACGCATCTCCCAGATCATACGCGAATCACCACGACTCCGTATGCTGGTTCCTCGTGTTTATGGCCTCGGTGACCTCAGTCAGATCCTCGACGAACGCGCTTGCGCTCAAGCACAAGAGATACTGAGCGCCTTGGGTGATGATTTGGCCAAATTCGTTATAACTGACGCATACCAAAAAAGCGCGAAAGCATTGGTCGAGCACGGCTTCGTGCTGTTGCTGGGTGAACCCGCCTGTGGCAAGTCAACCATTGCGGCAGCACTGGCAGTTGGCGCGTTGGATGAGTGGGGTTGTTCGACTTTGAAAATTCGCGATGCCGATGATTTCGTGAAGCATTCGAATCCGCATGAGCCGAAGCAGTTCTTCTGGGTGGATGATGCCTTTGGCGCTACGCAGTTTGACTGGTCCAGCGCGGCTGGCTGGAATCGCGTATTCCCACACATTCACGCAGCGATTCGTCGCGGTGCGCGGGTGCTGTTTACTTCTCGCGACTACATCTACCGCTCGGCGCGACAACACCTGAAGGAATCAGCATTCCCAATGATGAAAGAGTCCCAGGTTGTGATTCATGTCGAGCACCTGACGAAGGAAGAACGCGAGCAGATTCTTTACAACCACATCCGGCTGGGCACCCAGCCGAGGAACTTTAAGACCCGGATCAAGCCGTTCCTGCCGGAGATTGCCGCCCACCTGCGGTTCAGTCCCGAAATCGCCCGGAGGCTTGGCAGTCGGATTTTCACGAAGGATCTCGTCGTTTCGAAAAGCGGCTTGGACGATTTCGTGACGCGTCCGCTGGAACTGCTTTCTGAAATCATTCGAACACTCGATATCGGCAGTCGTTCTGCTCTCGCATTGGTCTTCATGCGAGCCGGGTCGTTGCCCAGCCCAGTTAAGATGACGAAGGACGAAGAGGAGGCGGTCAGCCTTTTGGGCGGTTCCGGTGCGGCGGTACGGGATGCACTCAACGCATTGGACGGCAGTCTGCTTCTCAGATCACTTCACGGTGGAAGCCACGCGTGGCGGTTTAAGCACCCGACGATCCGCGACGCATTTGCGGCTGTGGTCGCCGAAGACCGAGAACTTATGGACATTTACCTCGCTGGAGCTCCCGTTGAGACGTTGTTCGAGGAAGTGTCATGTGGCGATGTCGGGATTGAGGGCGTGAAGGTCATCATCCCATCCGACCGGTACGATGCGTTCATGACGCGCATTGAGTCGCTCGACACCAGACAGTGGCAGCAGAAAGGAGCCTTGCATAGGTTTCTTGCCCACCGATGTAATCGAGAGTTTCTGGAAAGGTACGTCGCTCGGTATCCAGAATTCATGAGTGGCCTGCATGCGGGTTCCTATCTCTACGTGGTATCGGACGTGAGTGTCATCGCTCGTCTCCGCGAGCTCGGGCTGCTTCCGGAGCAAAAGAGGCGCGACGTTGTCAGCGAGATTCGAAAGTTGGCAGTCGATACACCCGATTCGGGATTCCTGCTCGAAAGAATTCGCGGGATTCTAACGGACAATGAGTTGGCCGACATCCTCGAAAGTGTGCGCACGGAGCTGTTGCCAAATCTAGACACGACCATCGATGAATGGCGCTCGAACCACAACCGCAAGGATGACCCCGAGAATTATTTCTACGAGCTCACTTCTACGCTCGACAGCTTCCGCGAGGAGTTGGCGGAATATCCAGACGCGATTGCAGCTATCGACGCTGCATTGGCAGAGATTAAACGAGTCATCGAAGAGTTGCAGTCTGAAATGCCGCAAGAGCCGGACTCGGATGATTTCTATGGCAGAGGTTCATCGGGCAGCGGGAATGGCGACTCGCGCTCGGTATTCGATGACGTTGATCAATGATCTCCAGTGCTAAACATCGCATTGACCAGCGTAGGCTTTGCGACAAGGTACTGCTTTGCGCCTCTCAGGCGTCGCTCACCAGTTGGTGGGTGGACGGCGAAATCAACCGCGCGTTCCAGAAAGAGGCGCAAATCATGAAGGAGCGCGCAAAGAAACAGGAATCGACACCCCAACGCAACGACAGGCTTGAGGCTACATCGTCTCAAGTGCCGGGTAATGCGATTGAACGGGGATAGCTCTCGCAGCAAAAAGCATTTCGCGCGGCTGAAAGGCCGCTGCTGCAATTGGAAAAGTCTGGAGACTGAATAGCCACTCGGCACTTCGCCCTGCAAAAATGCCTCCCCCCCTTCTCTTCTCTCATCTCTTGCGACTCGATTGCCGTTCAAGCCCGCTCGTTTTTGGCGGAAGAAGAGCGTTTCAGGACGAAACTTTTCGGGTCTTTCATAAAAGGCGTTAAGTTTGTGACAAAACGCGCTAAGTTTGCCCCCTGTTAACGAATTGAAGATCAGGCACTAACAGGACGTCCCAAAAAAACCAAGCACGTTTCGTCGCAAACGAAACTCGTTTTGCCGTGAACGAAACACGTTCCGTCGCGGACCAATCAGGTTCCGTCACAAACCCATCAAGTTTCGTCGCTGACCCATTACGTTTTGCCTCAGACCCATCGCATTGGGTCAGAAACCGATCGCGTTTTGTCGCAAACGAATCACGTTTTCTGGTGAATGAATCTCGATTTGCGGCAACCCAAACTCATTTTGAGACAGGTGAATTCTGTTTTGCGGCAAGAAGTCCGTGTCCATCGGTGTCCATCTGTGGTTTCGCTTCTCTTTGCTGCGCTGATTCCGCTCAACCTGGACGGATTCCGCCTTCATCAGATTTCGGCGCGACAAGCCACGGCTTGGATGATTTTGGGTACAGCCTGCCCGGGCCTCTCCACACTTCCGCCTTCGCTCCGCTACGGCGGACGGGTCTGTGGTTAATGCTCTGTGCGCCGTTCAACAATTTCGTGTGTTCCGCGCATTTCGCAGTTGTCGCGAGCCCGACAGTTGGCTACGTTAACGAAGTGGTAGTAACCCTTCCAGATGATTTAGCGGTTTTGAGAGGCATGGACGAGCGCGAGGTGAGGCGCGAGTTGGCCGTCGCACTCTACTCAGGTCGCAAACTGACACTGGTGCAGGCAGCCGACCTGGCTGGGAGCGGGCTGTTCGACTTTCAGGCGCTGCTGCGGGATCGCGGCATACCTCAACATTACGATCAAGTCGATCTCGATCGGGATTTGCTGGCCCTCCGTGAATTACCCCCCAAGTGATCGTCGTTGCCGATACTTCGGTCGTCCTCAACCTGTGCCGCGTCCAGCACGAGCATCTGCTTGTGCAACTGTTCGGGCGGGTTGTTGTTCCTGCCGAGGTCGCTTCGGAATTCAGCCGGCTCTGCGCGGCCGAAACGAAATTCACCGGACTGGCGCTGCCGGGGTGGATCGAAGTTCAGCCGGCACCGCAGCCGATTCCGAGCGTCGTCAGCGCAGCGAATCTGGACGCCGGAGAAACCGCTGCGATTGCTCTTGGATTGAGCCTCGCCGCGGACGCCCTGTTGATTGACGAGAAATTGGGTCGCGATGTGGCCAACCGCCTTGGTTTGCGGACGATTGGGATTCTCGGCGTTTTGCTTGAAGCGCGTCGGCGTGGACTGATCTCCCGCGTCAAGACTGTGCCGGACAGGTTGGAGACAGAAGCTGGTTTCTGGGTGGCTCCGCTGCTGCGTCAGCATGTGATGCGGTTGGCGGGGGAGTAAGCCGTTTCGCCACAAGTCCGTGTCGAGGAGTCTGCCCATTCCTTTTCCGCTTTTTGCGCCTTCTTGCGGCAAGAAATCCGTGTTCATCCGTGTCATCCGTGATTGAACTTCATTGCGTCTTTTTGCAGTCAACAATTTCGCGTGTTCCGCGTATTTCGCGGTTCAGATTCCGGCTCCTCATCTGCCTTCGCCAGACTACCGCGGACGAGGCGCAGCCTTGCCCCTGGCTACTTCAGCCAAAGGACGGTCACCCCCTCGTTGGTCACATCCAGGTCAGGATCACCCCGCAGCCCGGGCACGGCGTCCAGCATCGCGAGCACCGTTTTGTTGAAAATGGAGAAATTCTCTCCCGGAACAAAATCCTTGATGATTCCTTCCTTCTTCCGCAGCGCGAACGACTTTCTCAGGCCGTGACACAACTTGCCCCCTTTGCCGGACGAACCCCAGCCGTGGATGATTTTGAGCACGCGAATCCCTTGTTTCTTGGCGCGCCTGATCTCCTCCAGGACCTGCCGCCGCGCTTCGTCCAGCGAAGGCATCCCGGCTTCCACGTTGAAGGTTTTGATGCTCACTCGGGCGCGCCATTCAATTAAACCGCAGGGTTCCACCAGCGGTCGCCTTTGCCCTCGATGGCAACGGCGGCGCGGCGGCGGATGTCCGCCATGGCTTGCGCCTCCAGCGGCTTGAATTCCTGGCATGCCTTGAACGCCGCGTCCTGTTCGTTCGCGAAGCTCAGGCCCAGCAACGCCACGTCCGGCCCGACGGTCAGCGTGTAATGCAAACACTCCGGAACCGAGAGATGCGGAAGTTGCGGCTGGCCGGCGAGATCCTTGCCGCCGGAACTGAACTTGCCCCGCGGGCGGACCTCCAGCGGGCGATTATAGCCCGTGGTGTCGCCCAGCAGTTTGCCGGCGCCAAAGGATTTGAAACAGACCGTGCCGACGGTCTTCTGTCGCGCCAGCGGCAGGATCTCCTCGATATAACGCCGGTCGACGAACGGGCCGACCGGGAACATGACGACATCGCACCAGCCGCCGGCGAGCGCGGCCCGCAGCACCGCCGGATGATGACTTGAAATGCCGCGGAAACGCGCCTTGCCCGTGGCCACGCACGCGGCCAACTGTTCCATCCCGCCGCCGGGAGCGGCAACCCGGTTCCATTGTTCGATGGTTGACACGTTGTGAAACACGAACAGATCCACCGTTTCCATCCGCAACGCTTTCAGACTCGCATCCACTTGCGGGCCCACGGGCGCATCCGTCCGGTCGATCTTGTCGATCACGAACATGCCGTCGCGCCGGCCCTTGAGCGATTCGCCCACAATCTGCTCGCTGTAACCCTCCTCGTAGCCGGGCGCCGTATCGATCAGGTTCAGGCCGAAATCCATTGCGCGCCGGACCGTGGCGACACACTTCTCGAGCGGCACGGAACTATCGGCCAGGTCGCCGATTCCGAGAACGGAAGCTTCAAAAGCCGTGCCGCCGAGTTTTCGTTTGGGAATGGTCGTTGAGCGCATGGGGCGGCTGTTCTCAGGAATCATTTCGTAAACTGGCCCGCCGTCAAGCCGGCGTCAACCCATGAACCCTGCAGGCCGGCCCGGCGTTTTAGCGCTGGGTTGGCGGGGGAAGAGTCGGGCCCGTCCCGCCAGGGACGGAAGAGGGCGGCTGATCAGTGCCGCGCCGCTTTGCTCCTCTTTTCGCCATGAGCAGCATGAACAGGCCGAAGACCAGGAGCACCAGTCCCCACCAGAGGTTGACATTTTTGCCGAGCGACCGCTCGTACATTTCGGTGTTGGAGTTGGTGATCAGGCCGGTGAGGGTCAGCATCGCCCCAAGGAGGGTGAACATCAGGCCGATTGGCCAGCGGAGATCGAGTCCCATAACTTTTTGTTCCTTTCTTTAGCGGAAAATGATGTTGAGAATGACGCAGGCAAGGAGGAGCAGCGTGCCCACCACCGCCGGCCGCAGATACCAGGCCTTCTCCTCGTCCTTGAGCTTAGGCGTAAGCGAATAAACCAGGCCCTTGAGTTCCTCGTCGGTCTTGGTTCGTTTCGTGGCCAGTGAGAAGGCCAGCGTCAAGGAAAAGCAGACGATGAAAGCGAAGGTGGCCAGCCAGAAATTCTGTGCCATGTCACTGCGAAACTCGACCAGGCCCGGAACGGTCTCACGCGTCCGGCCCATCAGAATCCAGAGGTAACCGCCTTTGATACCCAGAGAATTGCCTACCGCGGTCGTCAGAGAGTGGAACAGGGCTGAGGTGGCCGTGCCACTCAGCAGGCCCAGGAACGCCCCGGTGCCGGTTGCCCGCGCCCAAAACATGCCCAACAAAAATGTGGCAAACAGCGGCGCATTCACAAACCCAAACACGAGTTGAATAATGTCCATTGCGTTGGACCAGTAGCTGACGACATAGGCGCAGGCAATGCTCAACAAAATGCCGACGACGGTTGCGGCCTGGCCCATCCAGAAGTAGTGCTGGTCGCTTTTGTTCGGGGCGGCGTAGGCCTGGTAGAGGTCATAAGTCCAGATGGTGTTGAATGCCGTGACGTTGCCGGCCATGCCGGACATGAATGAGGCGAGCAGGGCGGTCAGCGCGAGACCCAGCAATCCGGTCGGGCAGTAACGCTTGACCAAAGACAGAATGACGCCGTCGTAATCGGTCTCGGACACGGCATCCTGGAGCCGTGCTTTAAGAATCCCGTCTGAGAGCGGAGCGGCTTTAATGTCGGCGACCAGCGCGGCGATCTTGGCCTCATTGAGTTTATAGGTCTTGGCGTCGTCTTTGCCGATGGCATCCTGTACCGCCTGGAGTGCCGCCTCACCCTGGAGTCCTCCGGCGGAAGCTTGTTTGACTGCGGGGACGATTTTCGCGTAGATCGCCGTCGTCATTGGTTTGGGTGGCAAGCGGTAGCCGTCTTTGGCGGTGATCGCGAGCGCGGCGGCAATCATCCCCGGGAGAATGACCAGCACCGGGAAAAGCATTTTGGGCACGGCGGCGATCAATGGGGTGCGGCGCGCGGCACTCATGTTGCGGGCCGCCATGGCACGCTGCACCACGAGGAAATTGGTGCACCAGTATCCGAAGGAAAGAACGAACCCAAGCCCGAACACCATCGCAAACCAGTCCACTCCCATGGGATTGGAGGCCGGTCCAGCCAGCAGCGGTTTCCAGGCGCTGGTCCAGGAATCAGGGGGGAACGTTCTTCCGGCCTTGTCAATCATTCCTGCCGCCGCCGGGTTTTGCGCCACTTCGACCAGTTTGCCTTTTAACGCATCCCATCCACCCACGTCCCGGAGGCCCAGATAAACCACCGGCGCGAAGCCAAGCACAATCATGAAGAACTGCAGCACCTCGGTGTAGATCGCGGACGTGAGTCCGCCTTTGAGCACGTAAACCAGCACGATCGCGGAGCAGATCCAGAGGCTCAGGTCATAATTCCAGCCCAGGAGCTGATTCAGCAATTTGGCGAGAAGATTCATGGAAATGCCGGAGGTCAAGAGCGTCATTATCGCGAACGAAATCGAATTCAAGCAACGAGTCCGATAGTCGAACCGCATGTTGAGATATTCGGGCACCGAGCGGGCTTTGGAACCGTAATAAAACGGCATCATGAACACCGCCAGGAAGACCATCGCGGGAATCGCGCCGACCCAGTAAAAGTGGGCTTGAGCGATGCCGTATTTGGCGCCGCTGGCGGCCATGCCCACCAGTTCGAGCGCGCCCAGGTTGGCCGAAATAAAGGCCAGCCCGGTGACCCAGGCCGGGATGGACCTTCCGGAGGTGAGGAAGTCCGAAGAACTCTTCAGGTATCGCCTCAGGGCAAAACCGATGCCAACAACGAAGGCGACGTATATGATGAGGATTGCGTAGTCGAGAAAGCCGAGTTGAATGGTATGCATAATGGTAAACTCGAACGGCCAAACGTTTAAAGATTTCGCCGTTCAATGTCAACGCACCGCTTTGGGCCGGCAGAGGCACACTTCCGTGGGGCGAGACTCCCGGCGAGCCGCTCGTCGGGCACATCGTCCGGTTTCCGGCTCGCGAGGACGCTCGCCCCACCAACTTTTTGGCTGAACTGTGCCACGGGCGCAACTTGAGAGTACCACCGTAGCGGCGGGCGTCTCGCCTGCCGTAGAGCCGGGCATCCTGCCCAGCGGACTCACCCGGCTCGCGAGGACGCTCGCCCCATCAACTTTTTGGCTGAACTGTGCCACAGACGCAACTTGAGAGTACCACCGTAGCGGCGGGCATCTCGCCTGCCGTAGAGCCGGGTATCCTGCCCAGCGGACAGGAGTGCCGTGCTGTTGTGCTCAGGCTGGATTTGATACCAGTCTGCTCTCGTTACAGGCGGCTGGAAGCCAACCTTTACCTCAGGGCTCGCGTCGCACGCGGAAGAATTGCGAACCCGGAATCGTGTTGGTGTCGAAGCCGCAATTCACGCCGGTGGCCAGCAGGTTCTGCGCCGCAGCCGACCACAGGGCGAGGTCGCGCGAGGTTTCCACGCGGTAGGCCTGGCCGGGGACCGATTCCCAATTCAAAGACACGCCTGGATTGCCCCGCGCGATAGAGAGCAACCGGAACGGGCTTTCGTAGGGGTTTTTGAAAACCAGGATCACCGGCAGATGATCCGAGGCGATCTTGTCGTCGTTGGTCCACAGGGGGAAGGGCGGATTGGTCAGCAGGTCGGTGCGAAAAACCTCGCCGGCGGCAAGGTTCGAGAACAAGAGCGCGCAGGGCAGGATGTAATCATAGCGTTTGGTTGGAGTGTCGTTCTGAATTGAGAACGTCAGCTCGCTCTGGGTGAATGGATTCAGCGGACTGGTCAGTTGCAGGCCCGTCGGCGGGCTGATCAGGCGCTGGATGGATCGAGGGTTGCCGGCCGGCGGGCGCGCCAAATCCTCGTTCATGTCGCCGCTGAGCACGTAAGGCCGCAAACCGTTGGTGGGAAGATAAATCGTCACCAGAAAATTGGAGACCGCGCCCGCTTCCGCCGCGCGTTGGGCCGCGGCATCCGCGTCCTGCCCGGATTTCAAGTGAAGGGAAAAAACGTGCAGCGGTTGCGGAAAATCCGGCACCGCGATTTCCGCTTCGAACAAGTCGCGCTTGAAAAACGAGTTGGTGCAGCCGAAAGGCGCGAGATCGCACGCGTGCAGCCAGCTTTGGGAACGGCGGATGGGAAACCGGCTGGCGATCACGTTGCGGATGGCGCCGTCGCTTTCGGAGTTGGTGGCCAGAAAATAGCCGGGCAGGAATGCTTTCACCCAGTTTTCCATTTGCCAGGTGTTCGTATCGGGAATTTCGTTGAAGGTAATGATGTCCGGCTTCAGGTAAACCAGTTGTCGCCCGATGGCGCGGACATGGTATGAATTGGTGCTCCAATTGGTGACCTGGTTTCCGTGCGTGTTGTAGGTCATCAACGAGAAGGCGCCGTTGGTTGCCGCTGAAAAAGCATTGGTGGGAGCCGCACTGAAGGAGACTCTTAAGTTGTCAATGGCGAGTCCATCGTCAAACCCGGGGTCATCCCCATCGAACCAGCGGAGGAACAATTCCTGTCCGGGCGGTACGACGACTCCGGGAAGCGGAACCCCGGTGAAGACCACCTGGTTGCTCGGATCGTTGCCTTTCAAGGCCTGTGTCGCGTTCGTATTCGGGCTGTTGAAATCCAGCGCGGGAAAGACCGTCCAGCTTTGGTCGTCGGAGGCGTCTGCATTCGTCAGCCAGGCGCCGATTTGGCAGGAAAACGCCAGCTTCTGCACCGCCGTTCCGCCAACGCGCCACTGCTCGCCGGTGCAGGAAACCTTGAAGCCGGTCTGTGCCAGCCGGGTGTCGTTCCGAAGCCGGACCCCAAATGCCAGTTTTCCCGGGCCGCCGGACGCCAACGAGCCCAGGGCGCGGTCGGCGGAGTTGACATCGCCGAAGCTGTAGAGCCCGCCTTTCGTGCCGGCGCCGGCGCCGGCAATGTAGTTCGTGACGCAGTTCGGAGCGGCGCTTTGGGAGGCGTACCAACCGGCCAGGGTTTCGTTATCAACCCAGATGGCGGCGCCGTTGCTGGCCAGCGCGTCGAAATTCTGTGAATACGTTCCGTCGGTCAACGGAATCTGGCCCGGCAGAGGGCTCGGCAACAATGCCGAAAACAAGAGCGGCCAAACACGACCCATCGCGCAGTTTTTCATAAGGCAAAAGTTTTCCCTCGGGAAGACGAACCCGGTGTTAGCGCCAGGAGTATGCTGCAGAAAGCCGGGTCTGTAAACTGCCAATCTCCTGGTTTGAATGAGGAGTCGCGGTGCCGCAGCCCATGACTGCGGCTTCAACCAGAGAGTTGCTGCGAAGCGCGCCAGCGTTTGCGCCTCTCACCGTTTCCGGCTGTAATTCTCCTGTGAGTATTTTTTGGCGGCCAGGTCGAAGGCGCGATCGAGCAACGCAGCATCACGTCCGAACTCGACCCACTCAACTCCTTGAACCGATGCGACGGCGCGCATCGCTTGCTGCCAGCCTGCTCTCGAGAGCGAAGGCGGCGGCGGCTGGACGGAACCCTGGATCAACAACCCGGTGCGCGTCCGGCGTTGCGCCGCGCCGGCGATCTTTTTTTCCCGCCAGAGCAGGTCGAATTGTTCGTAGCCGGCGAAGCATTGGCTGCGTCGGGTTTTGCGGGAGGCTGGGGCGAGCTCGGTTGCGGTGTTCAACCTGGCGAATGCGCTTTGGATCCATTCGTGGATGCGCCGATAACTCGTGATTGCTTTCAGCGCAAACCATTCATGACCGGCGGGAAACGCAAGGCTGTAAGTCCAATCGGCGTCGTGCGGCACAATACCCCCGCCCGTGGGCCGGCGCACCAGCGGGCGCAGCCGTGTCGCGCGTTCCACTTCCGAATATTTCTGAAAATAGCCGAACGAGGCGGCGGGCCCGGTCCATCCGTAAAACCGCAGCACGGGTTTGAGCAGACGCGGCATGGCTTCGAGCAACGCCTCATCCAGGGCCATGTTGAAGGCGGGATCGCCGGGGCCGGAATCGAGCCAATGCCAGCTCGAACATCCTACATTCAGCATCGAACGCCCAACATCGAACGAGGTCGCGCGCTCATCCGGCGAATTGGATGTTGGATGTTGGTTGTCGGTTGTTGGCTCTTTCCTGATCACACCTTGCCCGCCGACGGGCACAGCTTGTTGATTTCGCAACCCGGGCAGTCCGGCTTGCGCGCGTAGCAGCGCCGCCGCCCGTGCCAGATCAGCCAATGGCTCAACAACGTCCATTGATCCCGCGGCACCAGCTTCATCAAGGCTTGCTCGATCTTCCCCGGATCTGTTTCCTTTGTCAGACCGAGCCGCTTCGAAAGCCGGGCCACGTGCGTGTCCACCGCGATGCCCGCGCTGATGTTGAAGGCATTGCCAAGCACAACGTTGGCGGTTTTGCGGCCGACGCCGCCCAGCTCCATCAGCTCCTCCATGGTCGCGGGCACATTGCCGCCGTGTTTCTCGACCAGCGACCGGCAGCACTCTTGGATGCTTTTGGTTTTGTTGCGGTAAAAGCCCGTCGATTTAATGTCTTCTTCGAGTTCGGCAGGGTCCGCGTTGGCATAATCCGCCGCCGAGACGTATTTTTTAAACAGTCCCGCCGTGACGATGTTGACGCGCTTGTCCGTGCATTGCGCGGAGAGAATGGTGGCAATCAACAACTCGAGCGGGCTGGAGAAGCTCAATTCGCAGTGTGCGCCCGGGTACGCCTGTCGCAGGCCGGCGATGATTTTTTTCAGGCGCGCGGATTTGGCGGCTGCGGTTTCATGATGCATGGTGATTTTACTTTGGCGCATCGGCTGGTCTGGCCGGAGCCTCGGCGGCGGCTTTCTTCGCGGCGTCCATGGCCGCTTGCTGCTGCTGCGTCGGCTTGCCGTATTTGCCGTCGGTCCAGCGGTAGAGCCAGCCTTCCTCGAAGAGATACGCATGAATCCACCAGGCAAAGAAGAGCACCACCAGGATCTTCGGCCACAGGGCGGACTTCTCCGCGTAACGGTCGGTGACATCCACCGACGAGCCGCCGGGCAGTTTGGCGATGCCGGTGAGGCTGGTCCCGAACGGCACGTTGATTCTGGCTTTGGCGTTCACGGCCCAGCCGTTCGCATCGAGAATGGGTCCCAGATTGCGCTTGTGGAGTTTCATGTAGGCCAGGATCAGCGAGGGGCCGGAGACCAACAGCGCCAGTGCGAGGATGATCAACGGAAACTGCCACGAGGAAATTCCTTTGAACAGACCCAGGAAGTAAGCGACCGCGCTGCCAATCGCTCCGATGGCGACACCCATCGCCGCAACGGTGCCGACGTCAATCTTGCTCGGCGGGGCGGGCTTCGTTTTGTCCGCCTGAGCGGTGGCCGCAGACGTCTGCGCGAGCTGGGCATCGGACGCGGCGTCGGCAGCGGCCGCGCGTTTGGCAATTTGTTCCTCGATCATTCGCACCAGCTTCTTGTAGGGAAGCCAGAATGCTTGCCGCAAGCTGATCGGGTTGGACACGATCTTGGCGATGGTGGCGTCGAAGTCTTTGCCCTTGCGGTCGTAGAAGATTCCGTTGCGGCCGACCATCAGGTTGTCGTCGTCGCCCTGGGAGAAAACGGCGACGATGCTCATTTTCTCGCCGGTGCCTTTGCGCACGCAGTCGCAGTAGGCGAGATAGGCGCCCGCCAGTCCCGCCATGGCGGCATGCCGGCCGACGTCCTCGACGGTGAGGCAGAGATTGCACGAACGCTGATCGAGATACAATGTGCCGCACTGGAAAATCGCGGGCCGGTTGCCTTCGTAAAGGTCCTTGAAGCTGACGAAGTTGAGGCAAAGCCGGTGCAGATCGCGCACCAGGCGGACGAGCTTCTCCACGTTGGCGATCGACGCGGCTTCGGGTTCGAGCGCCTTGTCCCTGGCGATGAGAGCATTGATCTGATCTTTGGCTTTGGAGGCGAGGATTTCGCGGACGCGTTTGATGCCGAGCTTCTCGACAGCCACGCCGGCTTTGGCGGCATTCCAGCTCTCAAACGCGCCGAGTTTTGCCTGCAGCGCAATCCAATCCGCTTCCGTCAACTCCGATTTGTCACCCAGCAAAGGTTTGACGGCGTTGGCTTGAAGCGCGGCCACGGCGGCGGCGTGGGCCGGGTTGATCGCGCCTTTCAACGGCAACGGTTTGCCGGCGGCGACCGGAGCGAGCGGGAAGTAGGCGATTTCGCCTGCCGAAATGCTCGGATCCTTGGCTGCCACGCTGAAGTATTCCTCCTCCTTCCGGGTGAGCAGCGCGACGGCGCGCGGGTCGTAGGCAGCGAGGCGGCAACGGCCGAAATAATCGTCCACCTTGGCTTTGATGGCCATGACGGCGGCGTTGGCGGCGGCGGTGCCTTCACCGGCGGGCAGCACCGTCCTGGCATCCGACTCGGCCTTCTTCATCCAACTGTCCAGCGCTGCGCATTCGGCGAAGAACGCGTCTGCCTTGGCCTGATCGATGCCCGGTTTGCCGGAACGGTCCGGGACGGCGCCCAGGCACACGGCGATGTCGTTGATGACCGCCTTGCCGGCGTCGTCCGGCGCGGATTCCGGAATGATCACACCATCCCCATTGAAGGTGGTGTTGGCGAAAATCCTGCTGGCATCCGACGCATCGGCGAGCGCGATGGCGGTGGCGTCCTTTTTGCCCTGGTTGACGATGATTTGTTTCGCCGACGCGGCCAGTTGTTTGCCTTCAGGCGTGGCGTCGTTGATGGCGGCCAACGGAACTGCGTCACCGCCCTTGACCAGGTCGTCGGGGTTCTTGAGCATGGAGCCGGCCCATTTGACGGCGGCGATGAGTTCCGGTGCGCGGATGCGCCCGTCTCTGTCGGTGTCAATCAGCGCGAGCGTTTTGGGATCGAACTCGAGGCCCGTGGTCGGGCAGGCCAGCGCCACCCATAACTTCTGGTCGAGCTGGTCCAGGTTCATCAGATCAGCCCCGGTTTCGAGTTTGACCTGATCGAACCCGCCGGCGCGGAAAAAGCGCCAGCGATGGGAGGAAGTCGGAGGGGCGGGCATAGCCATGAGTGTTTAGAACTTGTAGGCGATGGCGGTCACCAGCTTGGCGTCGTTCTTCTGGCGGTTGGCCGCCGGCCGGTTGTTGTAGGTATCCTGCAGGTAGCTGCGCATGGCCAACCTCTTGTCCTTGGTCAGGTCGGCTTCGATGCCGATCTCGGCGTTGATGATGTAATTGTCGAAATCATCCACCTGGGGCAGCCATTCGGCCATCTGCCAGAGGCGGGCGTGGTCGCTCAGTTGATAGTGAAACTTCTCAGCCACGCGCAGCGTGGCGTAATCGTCCGTTGTATGGCCCAGTTTTTCTATGACATAGCCGGGACCGACTTCGGCGCTGAGATCCATGGTTTTTTCCTTGATAAAGTAATAACCCGCGCCCGGGCTCAACGTGACGCGGTACGTGATGTCGGCGATGCCGTCGTGCAGTCCCTCAACCCGGGCGTAGCCGTAGAGCCGTTCCGTGAACAACCGGTTATACTGAACGGAGCCGTGGAGCGATTCCGCATTCTCGCTGCTCACACCATTGATCCTGGTCTTGCCATAGGTGGCGTCCGCCCCGAAACTCAGCTCGTCATCCTCCCATTTCCTGACGGTGGCGCCGGCCGCCGTGGCCATCAGGGTGGAACTGTTGCCGCGCGTCAACGTCAGGCCGGCCGCCGCGCTGCTCTCCCACTTGTTGGTTTTCATTTCGCCGACCGGCGGCACGTCGGCGGACCATGCCGGGACCGCACTGAACAACAAACTGACGGTGGCCGTGAAGGTGAATAAACGACTCTGTTTCATAATTGGGTTTGCTTGTGAATTTCTAATGCTTTGGAGTTAGGGTGTTGTAGTGGTCTCGGTTGAATTCACCTGCGGATTGCAGTTGAACCCGATTCAGGATCAATCAAGGCTTGGGAAGGTTCCCGGCCGCGTTGGCGGCGTCGGAAACTCCCTGAGATGACATCAATTTCTGCACCTCTGCCTTCAGATCGTCCACCGATTTCTGCTGTTCCGGACTCAGTTTAAAATCGGAAAGTTGTCTGAGGGTGTTGAGGGCATCCTCATATTTCTTGTCGGCCACCAGGCTTTTGGCGCGCGCGATCAAACTCTCGATTTGCGTCGTCGCCCCGGCTGGCTGTTGGGCTGTCTCGGGGGCGACATTGGTCACCGCCTCCTGCGCCTCTGTAGCGGCCTGGCCGGCGATTGATTGTGCCGCCACCGCCACATTTTCGGCGGTTGATTTGACTTCAGCAGTGGGCGCCGGCAGGGGAGTCTGGGCGTTGGTTTGCTGAGTCGCAATTGGAGTGGCTTCTTGTTTCTGGCAGCCGGTGATGAAAACGAGCCCCGCACAAACAGCCAGCCCGGAGAGCCAATGTGTTAGTCTCACATGTCGTGTCGATGTTGATTATGATTTGACGAACCTGCCGCAGATTAAATCGCATCTGCGGCCCGGCGCAAGGCCCTAATTTGTCCGGTAGTGTCCTGATTTTAAATTTCGTCGAATGAATGCCATGGCAGGGCCGCGCTGCGTCGCGACCGGCGCAGCAGCGCGTCCCTGCCTATCCGGAAATTACTTCTGGCAAATGCTCTAAACCAGCTCCGGTTCCTCGATTTCTCGCGGCGGCTTGGACAGCGGCGTGCCGTCCGGACCCTCGGGATACTCGAATATCCTGCCTTCGTAGTTGCGGATCACCACCCGACCGGCATTGCGGCTGAGGACGTATTCCGGGCTGACAGGCACTTTGCCGCCGCCGCCCGGCGCGTCGATGACATAGGTCGGCACGGCGTAGCCGCTCGTGTGGCCGCGAAGCTTCTCCATGATCTCAAGGCCGTTGCGGACACTGGCGCGCAAGTGCGCGGAACCGGCAATCAGATCGCATTGGTAGATATAATACGGCTTCACCCGGCACAGCAGAAGCTTCTGCACGTGCGCCTTCATGACGGTGGCGTCGTCGTTGACATGACGCAGCAGGACGGATTGATTCCCCAATGGAATGCCGGCATCGGCCAGACGCCCCAGCGCGTCGCGCACTTCCGTGGTCAGTTCCCGCGGATGATTGGAGTGAATGCTGATGAACAGCGGATGATGCCGCTTCAGCATGGCACACAGCTCGGGTGTGATCCGCTGCGGCAGAAAAATCGGGATGCGAGTGCCAATGCGGAGAAACTCGACATGGGGAATGGCCCGCAAGCGCCCCAACAGATGATCGAGTTTTTCGTCGCTGAACAACAACGGATCGCCGCCGCTGAGCAGGACGTCGCGGATCGATTTGTTGTTCCGGATGTAGGCGATCTGGTCCTCGAACCGCGGGTGGAAATCATACCCGGAGGCATTGCTCACCAGCCGCGAGCGAGTGCAATAACGGCAATATGCCGCGCACCGGTCGGTCACCAGAAACAACACGCGGTCGGGATAACGATGCACCAGACCCGGCACCGGGGAATGGCTGTCTTCGCCGCACGGATCGCTCATTTCCCAGGGTGCGGTGTGGGTTTCCTCGAGGCGCGGGATGACTTGCTGGCGGATGGGGCAGTGTTCGTCTGCGGGATCAATCAGGTTGAAGAAGTAGGGAGTGATGGCCAGCGCGAGTTTATGATTGGCCAGTTGCGTGCCCGCGTATTCTTCGGGTGTCAGCGTCGGCATCAGCCGCTGGAGTTGCTCCAGAGTAGTGATGCGGTGGGTGAGCTGCCAATGCCAGTCGTTCCAATCGGGATCGGATGTGGAGCTCCAGAAACCACGCCCCGCCGGGCGGAATTCCTTGAGAGAATTCAAAGACCTACACGATGGCGGCTCTTCGCCATTGTCCCTGGAAGTATCGCAGTGCATGTGTTTGATAAATTGGTTAGCGCACTATAGGTGTCATCGGGCACCTGTCAAGCGGACGGCTCAAGAATTGGGGGATCAAACTGGCAAGCCACTCGGCCGCATGGCCTTAGCGGCTTCAGCAGCACCCTGCTTCTCGGTGCTCCTATCCGTAAAAGTCTGCGCAGGCCGCGCAAGTTCTTCCCAGCGACCCTCACCCGCCTGCGTGGCCGAAGCCGGTCATACTTCTCGATTTGGAGACACTTCGGCGCGGCGAAGGCCCGGCCGGAGGCCACCCTCTCCCATCCGATGGGAGAGGGGCGGGGTGGGCGTCTTTCCGTTTTCCATCCTTAATCTTCCATGCTTGATCCCGGCCGGAAGGCTTCTCGCCGCAGATCGAGGGCGTCCAACCGGCTGATCGCCTCCTGCGAAAGACGGTCGGAAACGGGGCCGCCCAACCGTTTTTCAGCAAGCGGACCGGAGAGGCCTCGCTTCTCCAAATAAGTCTGGATGACACCTTGATACTCGTTCACCAACGACATCATGTCCGGCGCGACACGCAAGCGCAGCAAATCCAGGTCCGCCAGCTTGCGCTGGAGCACCCGCGCCTGTCGGGCCGGATCCCATTCGCGAATGATCCCCTGTAAATTCATTTCGCCGCGTCCGGGGAGTTCGCTTTCCCCGGCGCGAATCTCCACGCGCGTCTGGATGGTTTCAGCCAGCTTCCTCAAGCTCTCGTCGGGTGTCCATCGGTCGAACGAGCCGCGCCCGGTCAAGTACACGACCTGGAGCGCCCACCACTTCTCAACATCCAGCAGGGTCTGGAAATGGGACCGAAACGCCTGGATAAAGGCCAGTTGCCAGTTGTAATAGCCGGGCAGTTCGTGAAGCATTGTTCGGAGGCAGGCCGGGCCGTCGGGAAGGCGCAGCAACGAATCGACGAACAGGAGGGCGCTGCGGCCATAAACCTCGCCGGCTTCGCCGGCCAGTTGTCCCGCGACCGGCCAGCTCATCTGTTCGAACGTCAGCGGCGGCCGGGAACGGAATTCCTGGCGGGCCAGTTCCCCGGGATTCGACCAGCGGGTGTTCACGATCTGCCGGCTGATCGCCAGCCCGCGCGCGTTCATGGGCGGCGGCGGCAGGAACAGTTCCACCTCGCTCGAAGCGCGCAACTCCACGCAGAGTCCCTCGACGAGCCAGGTCGGGACCTCCGCCGCATGCGCCCGGGCGTCCCGATTCGCGATTTCCGACAGCACCACCTGCACGATGGCTCGGAGGAAACGGTCGCGCGGCAAAAGATCGGGCAATGCCACGCTGTAATTCCAGCCATTGGGAGTTCTTTCGGCGACGATGCCGACCAATTCATCGGCCGAGCGGGCGGTGTGGAGGCTGAGATAAACCTTCCCGCGCCAGGGCGCAGCCATGCCGAGTTGATCCCAAAGCTTCTGCTTGATGCGCTCGCAGGAAACCGCGAGCAGCGTCGGTTCCAGAGAAATGAAATTCGTGTTGGACAAGAGCCCCTGGAGGCCGGGAGGCAGGACCGCAGATCGCTCGTTGAAAGCGATAAACTGGCCTGAAGCACTCTGCGCCGGAGGCTTTGGGGCGGGAGCCATCGGCGCTCCCGACGCGCCAAGCACCGCAATTGAAAACGCGATGGAGCTGACAATCCTCATGTCCCGCCGGGACGGTTTCCCGCCTGCTTGCGCTCGGTTTCGACCGCCCGTGGGCCCGGGACCCGCGCCTGAGCGAAAACGCCGGGTTCAACCGGCAGAACCAGCATCCGCAAGCGGGGTTGCCGGATGAATCCGGCGTTCCCATGCGGCGGTTCGTTCTCAGGGTTTCGCATCGGCTTTGGCCGGTTTGCTTTCCTTTTTCCCAGCCGGCTTGGTTTCCGCACCGGGGGCGGGTTTGCTTTCGCCAGTCGCGGGACTGGCCGCGGCGGATTCCTTTTTGGCCGCTTCCTTATATTTCTCGCTGCGGTAATCCGTGATGTAAAAGCCGCTGCCCTTGAAAATCAGGCCCGCCCCGGCGCCGATCTTCCTCCGCACCCTCCCGCGGCCCCATTTTTTCCGGGTGCACAGCCCTTTGGGGCAAATGGTCAGCGGTTTGTCCGCGATGGGCTGGAATTTCTCAAACTCGTGCCCGCATTTCGAGCACACATATTCGTAGGTCGGCATAGTCGGCAATGTAATAGTCGGGGACACGTTCACGGTCAAGCGCCGCTTCACGGGACGGCCGCGCCGGTTGGGCAAGAACCGGGCGGGGTGAGCGTCCTCGCGAGCCGTAGTGTGGGACCGGATCCAGGCTGTTGGCTCGCGAGTACGCTCGCCCCACCAGGAAGGTCATCCCCCGATGCAGCTCATCGAACGTGACGGCGGGACAAATCCGGCTTCGCCGATGTGATGCCGGGCCTCCTTGCCCCAAACGACCTGCCTCAGCCAATCGCCGACGGCTTCATCGGATGCGCCGCCGCGCAGCAGCGACCGCAGGTCATGCTCCGTCACGCTGAACAGGCAGGTGCGGATTCTGCCGTCGGCGGTGAGCCGGATGCGGTTGCAGTGTCCACAGAAAGGTCCGCTTACGGGCGTGATGGTCCCGATTTCGCCATGGCCGTCGGCGAACTTCCAGCGCTTCGAAGTGGAAGAAGGATCGTCCGCCGCCGCCGCTCGCAGCTCGAACTTCCGGTGAAGCCGCTCCAGAATCTCCCTTCCGCTCACGACCATTTCCTTCTGCCAGGCGCGGGCGGAGTCCAGCGGCATGAATTCGATAAACCGGAGGCTCAGTTCCCGCTCCCGCGCAAAGGCAGCCAGCGCGTCGATCTCATGATCGTTGATCTCGCGGATGATGACGGCGTTCACTTTGACCGGGTGGAAACCCAGTTCCCCCGCCAGGCCAATGCCGGTGAGCACCTGGTCCAGCCCGTCGCGCCCGGTGATTCTTTTGAAATTGTCGCGGTTGAGCGAATCCAGGCTGAAACTGACGCGGCGCAATCCGCCGGCGCGCAACGCACGGGCCTTTTGGGCAAAGAGGGACCCGTTGGTGGTCATCGCCAGGTCTGCGACGCCCGTGATGGCGGCGATGCGGGCCACGAGATCTTCCACATGATGACGCAACAGCGGCTCGCCGCCGGTGAGCCGGATTTTCTGAATGCCAAAGCTGACGGCGACGCGCACAACGCGCTCGATCTCTTCGAAGCTGAGGATGTTCGACCTGGGCACCCATTGCGGAACGATGGGCACGGGATCGGGCCTGCGGGCCCAGTGACCGCGATAGAAATTCTGCGCGGCCTCGGTTTCCGGCAGGCAATACAAGCAGCGAAAGTTGCAGCGATCGGTGAGGCTCACCCGCAGGTCACGCAAGACGCGCCCGCGCGAATCGACGAGCAGACCTCCCTCGGCCCGTGTCCCCGGCAGCGCCGCCGTCCTGGCAGCGGGCATCGTGCCCGGCGAAGAAACGGGCGGCAAGGATGCCGCTCCGGCCATGGCGGGACTGGCCGCCGTCACGCCGCGCAGGCGGAAAGCGCGCGCTACGACGTCCGGTTTCATGGGATCACTGCGGGGGCGAAAGGGCGGGGAGCGGTCATTGAGCCGGCGGTGAATTGGTGGCGGCAACAGCCGGCGCGGTGTTGGTCAGGGGCGGAATGATTTTGACAGTGCCGTCGGCGCTGACTTCAACGTTCAGGTCGTAGGTGGGTTGTCCCGTGGATGGCAGGTTGGTGGCGGCCGATTTTTGCATGAGCTGCTCGGCCCCTCTCTGGTCGGCCCGGGCGAACAGACCCTGGCGAATCCATTCGAGACGGCGTGAAATGTTCAGTTCCTCTTTGAGTTTGGCGACTTGCGCGCGCAGGACGGCCAGGTCGTTGAACTGCCGCTCCAATTCAGCCTTTTCCGCCATGAGCCGTTGCAGTTCGTTTTCCAGGAAAGTCTTGTCGCCCTCGGAAGCCGCCAGTTTTTTCCTGGTCTCCTCGATCTGTGATGTCAGGTTCGTGATGGCGGTGCTCAGATCCAGCGCGCGCTGGTCCAGCGCCTGGTTTTGAGATTCCAGATCCGCGATTTTGCTGTCGCGGCGAGCCACCTCTTCCCGAGCGGTTTTGAGGGAAGCTTCGGATTTGTCGAGGTTGGCTGAAACCTGGCTGAAGACGTTGGTCAAGCCGTTGTAAGCTTCCCGTTGTTGTTTGAGATCGCTTTCCAGGGACGTGTTGACCTGGCGCTGCTGTTCAAGACTGGCGCTGGTTTCCACCCATTTGTTGGAATAAGTGCCGATGCTGGCCGCATCCGCGTGCTTCTGGTTGGCCGCGTGCTTCTGACTCCACAGGAGCGCGACGATCAGTCCGACGCAAATCACGACCAACACCATAATCCCCGCTCGATTGTTCATAGCAATACCCAGGATGCCGTCATCCAGAGTCTTTGGCAAGTGCCCGCGTCCTCCTTTGTCACGTCCTCCTTGAATTAACTGCGGGCGCACCTACATTAGCCTCGTGAAGATTCCGCGCGAGGCGCCCGTGATGACGCTGCCCAATGCAACCCTGTTCCCGCAGGCGATGCTGCCGCTGTACATCTTTGAGCCGCGTTACCGGCGAATGCTGGCCGACGCGCTGCATTCGAATCGGATGTTTGCCGTGGCCATGCAGAAGCCGGGCCGCACCCGGGAAACGCCCTCACCGGTCGCCGGCCTGGGATTGATCCGCGTTTCGGTTCGGCACGGCGATGGCACGTCGCACCTGATCCTGCAAGGGGTCGGGCGCGTCGGGCTGGAAGAGAGCGTGCGCCGCAAGCCCTACCGGGTGCACCGGATCCGTTCGTTGCAGGCCCCCCCCTGCGACAGCGTGGCGGCCGATGCCTTGCTCGCCAAAGTGCGGGAGCTGCTTGAAGAGCGGGTCCAACTGGGGTTGCCATTCCTGTTTCCCGGCGCGCCCGCCCCGCCGGGCTGTTCACCCGGGAAAATCCTCGATTACCTGGATTCCATCGCCGACCCGGAACAGGCCGCCGACCTGGTTTCCTCCGCCGTTTTGCCGGGAGCGACCGAACGGCAGACCATCCTGGAGACGGTGGACGTGGAAACGCGGCTGCGCCGGCTCCTCCAGTTTTTGCTGGCGGAAATTCGCCGGCAACGGAAGAGTGATGCCCATGAGTGATACATCACCAGCCGGACAGGGCTTGGATGGCCCGAGCGGCGAAGAAATCTTGTCGGACCGCTTCGCGCAAATGGTCCTTCAACAGGCAAACATGGCGATGATGTTGCTGGGAACAACGCCGCACCCGCAGACGGGCAAGACCGTGCGGGACATCGACGCGGCGCGCATGTTCATCGACCAGTTGGAGATGATCGAGGTCAAAACCAAGGGCAATCTCTGCAAGGAAGAGCAAGCGCTGCTGAAACAAAGTCTCCTGTCGCTCCACCTGGCCTTCGTGCAAGCCGTCGAATCACCGCCGCTCTCCGCGCCCGGCCCCGCTGCGGCGCCACCGCCCGCTCCGGCGGAATCGGCCGGCGCCGCTGCCGGCAGCGCACCCGCCGCGGAGACTTCGGCCGCCGAACCGGATTCGAAGAAGAAGTTTTCGAAGAAGTATTGACGCCGCCCTACTTCTTTGCCGCTTGCGGCTCGCTGTCGGCCTCGGGTGGCGCGCCCGGGTTCGGCACTTCGACCGATTTCAGTCGCGCATCCAGAATCTCGACGCCGGCTTCCTTTTGGAGCTTTTGGAGATACTCCGGAGCCTTTTTCTGGAGCTCCCGCTGCATCAGGTATTCCTTGATATCAGACGCGACTTTGTCGAACTGCACCATTTTGGCCGGGATCTTTTCGTAAAGTTTGATGATGTGATAACCGTAAGCGGTGGTCACGATGTCGCTGACCTGATTGGTATTCAAGGAAAAGGCGGCCGCCTCGAACTCCGCCATCATCTGCCCGCGCGGAAAGGTGTACTCGCCGCCCCTGTCTTTCGAGCCCGGGTCTTCGGAATAATCTTTGGCGAGTTTCGCAAAGTCCTCGCCGGCGCGGGCCTGCTTGAGCAGGCCCTCCATTTGCTTCTTTTTGGCGGCCTTCTGCTCCTCGGACAGTTCCTTCTTGGTGACCGGATCACTCGTCAGCAGGAGGATGTGCGCGGCCCGAACCATTTCCGGCTGCTCGAATTTCGCGTGATTCTCATCATAGAACTTCCGCGCCTGATCGTCGGTGGCGGCTATTTTCAACTCTCGTTCCAGCACAATCGGGAGCGTTGCCTGCTCGATCCCTTGCTGTTCCCATTGCCGTTTGGTCTGATCTTGCAGACGAAGCTGCTGGGTCAGCTTTTGGTTGAACTCCTCGTCCGTGAGCCTGGCGTTGGTTTTGAATTTTTGGAGGGAGGCTTCGAATTGTTCCCTGCCCTTGATTCTGTCCGCCTCGGTGGCTTTGTCCAGCAGCAGTTGCCGGCTGACCAGGCTGTCAAGAATTTGCCGCTCAATCGTAGCCGAGTCGCCCGGCAGACTCCGGCCCTGCCCGGCCAGCGTCGCCTTGATGCGGATCAACTCCTCGTCCAGATCGTTGCGCGACACGGAGACATGTCTGCCCTTGGCAACCAGCGGGCTGATGATCACGCCGGGGGAATTGACCATTGGCATGGCCGGGTGGGTGTTGGTTTGTCCCGCGGAGTCGTTGGAAGCCGCCCTAACCAGGAGCGGCACAACCGCGCCCACCAGGACGAATAATCTTGTCGTTCTTTTCATAAAGCTTTTCAGTCTAATGCTATTTCACAATTTGACCACCTGAACATTGCTGATGTCCGGGTCTTTTCGAATCTCCTCAAGAACTTTCGCCGGTGGGACACTGTCCAGGTTCAATACGGTCAAGGCATAGCCTCCCACAGTGTCGCGGCTCAAACTCATGCTGGCAATGTTCAATTTGTGCTTCGCCAGCAACGTGCCGAGGTAACCGACAATGCCCGGCCGATCCTTGTTCTTCAGAAGCAACACCACTCCAAACGGGACAATTTCCGTCGGCTGGCTGAACACGCGCACGATGCGCGGATTCTCGGGCGACCCGAAAAACGTGCCGCCGGCCGAAATGACTTTGACTCCCCCGCTCGAGGCTTGAACGTGCAGCCATTCGTTGAAGGTGACCGGCTCGTCGGAACGTTTTTCTTCAACCGTCACCCCCAGGCTGGCCGCAATGCTGCGCACGTTGACGTTGTTGAGATCCTTAACCGCGGCGCGGGACAGAAAGCCCTGCAGGATCGCCCGCGTTACGGGATCGATGTTCGGCAGTTCTTTGGCCTTGCCGCCGTAGGTGATGTGCAACCGGTCCACGGGTTCCGTCGTCAGTTGGCTGAGCAACTTGCCGAGTTTCTCGCCCAGCACCAGGTAAGGTTTGACCTGCTCATAGGTCTTGGCGTCCAGGTAAGGCAGGTTCACCGCGTTGCGCACTTCGCCCGTCAGCAAATAGCCTGCAATGACTTCGGCGACTTCGATGCCGCATTTTTCCTGCGCTTCCCGGGTGCTGGCGCCGAGGTGCGGCGTCAAGGTGATGCCGGGATGCTTGCGGAACGGGTGGCTCTCCGGCAACGGCTCGGTGGCGTAAACGTCCAGCGCGGCGGCGGTGACTTTGCCGGAATCCAGCGCCGCCAGCAGATCGTTTTCCACAATGATTTCGCCGCGGGCGCAGTTCACGATGGACACTTTCGGTTTCATCTTGGCAAAAGCCGCCGCGTTCAACATGCCGCGCGTCTGGTCGGTGACCGGCATGTGCACCGTGATGAAATCGGCGTCCCGATAAACTTCATCCAGATCCAGCAGCTCAACACCAATCGCCCGGGCGTGAGCCTCGGTCAGAAACGGATCGTAAGCGATTACTCGCATGCCGAAAGCCGTGGCGCGTTTCGCCACCTCGCTGCCGATCCGACCCATGCCGAGCACACCGAGCGTTTTGCCCGAGACTTCGGTGCCGCTGAACTGTTTGCGATCCCATTTGCCCGCGGCCATGGACCCGTGCGCCTGGGCCACTTTGCGGGCCAGAGCCAGCAGCATGGCAAAGGAAAGCTCGGCGGTCGAAATCGTGTTTCCCCCGGGCGTGTTCATCACCACGACACCGCGTTGCGTGGCGGCTTCCACGTCGATGTTATCCACCCCGACGCCCGCCCGGCCCACGACCCGCAATTGCGACGCGGCTTCGATCACTTTCCGGGTCACCTTGGTTTCGGAGCGCACCACCATGGCGACAACGTCGGAAACCAGCGGCAACAGTTCGGCTTCGGAAAGCCGTTTCGGCAGCACCGTCACCTGGAACTCGGGCCGTTGCTGCAGGAGGGCGATGCCTTTGGGCGAGATGGGGTCACAAATCAACAATTTCATAAATGGCAGCGGAGTCTAGGAGAAGGCCGCCACACGGTCAAACCAGTAATGGCGGGGGTAGTCGTACAGAGTGGTACAGTTTGGCCAAACGACGGGTGGGGCGAGCGTCCTCGCGAGCCGCGCGTTGATTGGAGGGCACTGCTCCGTCAGTGCCCAAGAAATCAGGGAAGCGACAAAAGGGAAGCGACAAAGCGCTTCCCTCCAACGCAACCCCGGCTCGCCGGGCCTTCGCCGCGCCGAAGCGGCTTCGTCCGCGCAGGCGGGAATCTCGCCCCACTGAACTGTACCACTACCATAAATTAGTGAATCTTTCTGTTCCCCTGGGCGAAGATAAGTTCCACCGCAAAAAACGGTAAGCTTTTGACAAGGCAAGTAAGGCTGGAAGCCGCCTCTTTTGCGACGGTAATTGGCACAAGGTCCTGCATCTTCCAGCGCCGCAGGCTGGCTCCAGGACCGACGAGAATATGACATTGGTACTGGCACTGATCCTGGTCCCCTTTGCCGCCGGCTTGATACTGTTGTGTCTGCGCCCCGATGCGCCCCGCAAGGTCGTAGTGTGGGCCACGATCCTGGCCGTCGGCTGCGGCACGGTGGCACTGTCACTTGCGCCCACACCGGTTGACCTGACACACCTGCCGGTCAATGTCCACTGGGTTAATCTCGCCATGCTGCTCGTCGAGGTCGCGATGAGCCTGTTCATCCTCTACGTCGGCGTGCGCGCAAAGCATCCGCTGATCGTGCTGCTCACGCTGGCCCAGGCGGGGCTGATGACATGGTTTGAGTTGGCGCAGGGCTCGCATGTGGAAGCGGGCCAAAGCCTGTTTGTGGACAAGTTTTCCGTGATCATGGCGTTGATCAACGGGCTGGTGGGTGGCGGTATTTGCCTTTACGCGCTGGGCTACATGCGGGAGTACCACGAGGTGGCCCATCGCGACGTCCCGGACCGGCGTCCGCTTTTCTTTGCGCTGCTGTTTATCTTCATGGGCGCGATGTTCGGCCTGATCTTCGCCAACAACCTGGTCTGGCTGTTCCTCTTTTGGGAAATCACCACGCTCTGCTCGTTCCTGCTGATCGGTTACATGCAGACGGAAGAGGCGAAGCGTAACGCCTTGACAGCACTGGCGATGAACCTGGCGGGCGGGCTGGCCTTTGCGGTGGCCATCGTGTGGCTGTACCGTAAAACCGGCAGTATCGAGCTGCAGGCGCTCATCAACTCCCCCGACAAAGCCCTGGTGCTGTTGCCGGCCGCGCTGCTCTGTTTTGCGGGCATCACGAAATCCGCCCAACTGCCGTTCTCCAGTTGGCTGCTGGGAGCCATGGTGGCGCCCACCCCCGTGTCGGCGCTGTTGCATTCCAGCACGATGGTCAAGGCGGGCGTCTACCTGGTGTTGCGCATGGCCCCGGTGATCGCCGGCACGAAGGTGGGGTTGATGGTGGCGCTGGTGGGCGGAGTCACATTCGTCGTTGGCTCTTTGGCCGCGATCACCACCAGCGACGCCAAGCGAGTGCTGGCTTACTCGACGGTGGCCAATCTCGGGCTGGTCGTCCTGTGTGGCGGCATTGGAACCTACGAAGCCGTCTGGGCGGGCGTGCTGTTGATCATCTTCCACGCCGTGGCCAAATGCCTGTTGTTCCTCTGCGTCGGCGTGATCGAACACAAGTTGCACAGCCGCGACATCGAATCCATGGCCGGGTTGATCGTGAGCATGCCGCGCGTCTCCGTAATGATGCAGATCGGCATGGCCGGCATGTTTCTCGCCCCGTTCGGCATGTTGATCAGCAAATGGGCGGTGCTCAAAGCCGTCGTGGACGCCAGCCCGCTGCTGTCCGTCTTCATCGTGTTTGGCAGTTCGGCGACGCTGTTTTTCTGGGTGAAATGGATGGGCAAACTGCTGGAAGTTGTCACGCCGCACGAACGGGTGCAGAAGGAACTGGACTTGGGCGAAGCGATCGCCCTCTACGGCTTGTCCGCGGCGACGTTCCTGGCCTGTCTGCTCTTCCCCCTCATTTCCTCCCGCTTGATTGAACCTTACGTCTGGAGTGTTTACGGCCATTCCGCCTCTCTGGGCCAGGGCAACATCATCATCATGACGATCATGATGGCGCTCATCATGTTGTTCCCGATCACTTTCTTCAACTACGGACGCGGCGTGCGCGTGACCGATGCCTACCTCGGCGGCGCGAATCTGCAGAGCAGCACCCGCTTCCTCGGCTCGGCGAACACGACGCAGAACGTCACCATCGGCAACTACTACCTGCACAACATTTTCAGCGAAGCCTGGCTTTCGCGCTGGGGCGTAACCGGCAGTACAGTGCTGCTGGCCGTAATGTTCCTACTGGCATTGGTATGATGCAGATCACCAGAGAATGTCCCCACTTCGGTAGAGCCGACCTGCTGGCCGGCCTGGACGCGCGGCAGCGCGTCCCTGCCCAATTTCATTCTTTATTTATATGAGTCCCTGGATTCGTTTGCTTGTTTATCTGGTGGCGGCGCCCATCGTCGGCGGATTGCTGGCGGGTTGGGACCGCCGGATTTCGGCGCGGATGCAGTCGCGCCTGGGCCCGCCCATCCTGCAGCCGTTCTACGACGTGTTGAAGTTGTGGCAAAAGGAAAACGTCGTCGTCCGCCGCTCCCAGAACTACTACATCTTTTTCTTCCTGTTGCTGGCGATCTTCACCGGCGCGCTGTTCTTTGCCGGGTCGGACCTCTTGCTGGTGATTTTCGCGCTGACGCTGGCGGCGATCTTCTTTGTGCTCGGCGCCTACAAAGCCAGTTCGCCTTACAGCTTCATCGGCGCGGAACGCGAGTTGATCCAGATGATGGCCTACGAGCCGATGGTGCTGCTCACGGCCATCGGCATGTACATGGTCACGAAGAGCTTCTCCGTAGATGAAATCGCCGGGCACGGCAGATTGCTCGTGCTGGCGCTGCCGGGCGTTTTCCTCGGCTTCCTTTACATCCTCGAGATCAAATTCCGCAAGTCGCCGTTCGATCTCTCCTGCTCGCATCATGCCCACCAGGAACTCGTGCGCGGACTCATCACCGAGTTTTCAGGCCGCACCCTGGCGATGATTGAGATCGCGCACTGGTACGAAAGCGTCTTTCTGCTGGGCTGGATTTACCTGTTCTTCGCCTCGATGCCGGTGCTGGGCATCGCGATGTCGCTCCTGGTTTTCGTGCTCGTGATCCTGGTGGACAACGTGTTTGCCCGGCTCAAATGGCAGACGGCGCTGAAAAGCGCCTGGCTGGTCGCGGCCGTGCTGGGATTCGGGAATATTCTGGTTCTTTCCCTGTTGCGCTAGGAATTGACGTTATGATTGGGTTCAAACAATCGCCCTGGATCATCCATTACGACGCGTCGAGCTGCAACGGCTGCGATATCGAAACGCTCGCCTGCCTGACGCCGCTCTTTGACGTCGAGCGTCTGGGCGTGATCAACACCGGGAACCCGAAGCACGCCGACATTTTCCTCGTCACCGGCGCGGTCAACGAACAGAGCCGGGATGTCATTCGCAACATCTATCACCAGTTGCCGGAGCCGAAGGTGGTGATCGCGATCGGCGCCTGCGCGGCCAGCGGCGGAATTTTCAGCGAGTGCTACAACATCTCCGGCGGCGTGGACAGTGTGATTCCCGTGGACGTGTATGTGCCCGGTTGCGCCGCCCGGCCCGAAGCGATCATCGACGGCGTCGTCCAGGCGCTCGGCGTCCTGGAGAAGAAGCAGAAGGAGATGACCTCCCTCGCCAACAGCCTGGACCAGGCCCTTTACCTGCGGGCCGAGAAAAGCGACGCGCCGGAGATCCTCGCGCTGCAAAAGACCGCCTACCAGAGCGAGGCGGAGATTTACGGCGACGACAGTTTGCCAGCGTTACAGCAGACGCTCGAAGAGCTCCAGACGGAGTTCGACCGCCCGGAGCAGGTCTTCCTCAAGACCGTCGTCAACGGCAAGATCATCGGCTCCGCGCGCGGCCACGCGGTGCAGGACACGGCTTACCTGGGCCGGGTGATCGTTCATCCCTACTTTCGCGGCCGCGGCATCGGCCGCCGCCTGGTGGAAGAGATCGAGAAGGCTTTTCCGAACGCAAAGCGCTTTGAGGTCAAAACCGGCCACCGGAGCGAGCGGAACCTGTTCCAGTTTCGGCAACAAGGCTACGAGCAATTCAAGACCGAGCCGTTCACGCCCGCGATCACGTGGGTCTATCTGCAAAAGGAGCGCCCATGACCCAGGAGCAAAACATCGAACTCATCACGGTTGACGCGCTGCTGGACAAGGTCCGGGCCAAACGCGAGCAGGGCTGCCGCCTGGTTCAGGTCAGCGCCACGCGGCTGCCCGACCAGGTCGAACTGACTTACAGCTTCGATCTCGACAGTCGGCTCGCCAACCTGCGCCTGTCGCTGCCCGCCGCTGAAACCCGCGTGCCCAGCATCAGTTCGATCTACGGCTGCGCGATTCTGTACGAAAACGAAATCCACGACCTGTTCAACGTGCAGGTGGACGGCCTGACCGTGGATTTCAAGGGCAACTTCTACAAAACCGCCGTCAAGTTCCCTTTCGGCAGCGTCAAGGCGCCCGGTGCCAAGCCCGCCGCCCCTCCGGCATCCCCCGTGGCGGCCTGCGGGGCCGCTCCCGCCGCAACCACGGAATCCAACAAGTAAGCTTCTATGGCACGCACCGTCATTCCCTTTGGCCCGCAACATCCCGTTTTGCCGGAACCGGTTCATCTCGACCTCGTTGTCGAAGATGAGAAAGTTGTCGAAGCGCGGCCGTCGATCGGATTCATTCATCGCGGGCTGGAAAAGCTGGCCGAGAAGAAGGACTACATCGAGTTTGTCTATGTCGCCGAGCGCATTTGCGGCATCTGCAGCTTCATCCACGGGCAGACCTATTGCCAGGCCGTGGAGACGCTCATGAACGTTCAGGTGCCGCCGCGCGCGCTGTATCTACGGACGGTCTGGGGCGAACTCTCGCGCCTTCACAGCCATTTGCTCTGGCTGGGGTTGATGGCCGACGGCATGGGTTTTGAAAGCCTGTTCATGCACTCGTGGCGCGTCCGCGAGAAGGTGCTCAATATCGTCGAAGCCACCACCGGCGGGCGCGTCATTTTCGGCTCGTGCAAAGTCGGCGGCGTGCGGCGCGACATGGACGCCGAGACGATCAGGAACCTTCCCCAGGAACTGGATGAAATCGAGCGGGAGATGCGCGAGATCACCAAAGTCTTCCTCGACGAGCGCTCGGCGAAAGCGCGGCTCTGCGGCGTGGGTGTGCTTTCGAAGCAGGAGGCGCACGATCTCGGCTGCGTTGGACCCACATTGCGGGGCAGCGGGGTGGCGCAGGACATGCGCCAGCTCGGTTACGCCGCGTTCGGCGACATTCAGATCGAGCCGGTCACGCGGCCCGAAGGCGATTGCTACGCCCGTTGCGCCGTGCGTTGCGAAGAACTTTTCCAGTCGGTCAAAATCATCCGCCAGGCTTTGGCCCGGATTCCGGACGGCGAAATCGCCGTGAAAGTGACGGGCAATCCCGCCGGCGAGACCATCACGCGCACCGAGCAGCCGCGCGGCGAGGTGGTGTATCATCTGAAAGCCAATGGCTCGAAAAACCTGCAGCGCTTCCGCGTCCGCACGCCCACGTTCGCCAATCTGCCGGCCATGTTGAAAATGCTGCCGGGCTGCGACCTCGCCGACGTGCCGATGATCGTGCTCACGATCGATCCCTGCATCAGTTGTACGGAAAGGTGATATGGGCTACTTCGAGATGTCCAAACTGGCGCTCAAATGGGCGCTCACGAAACCACCCACCAGCCGTTATCCCTTCGAACCGCGCCAAGCCATTTCCGGGTCACGCGGCCAGTTGGTTTTCACGAAGGATAACTGCGTTTACTGCACGGTGTGCGCGAAGAAATGCCCCACCGGCGCGCTGCTGGTGAATCGCGCCCAAAAGAAATGGGCGATCGACCGCCTGCGCTGCATCTCTTGCGGCTGCTGCGTCGAAGTCTGCCCCAAGAAGTCGTTGGAACTGACCACGAATCACGGCAGCCCAAGCGTGACGAGAGACCGCGAATTCCACTGAGTGTGAACTCATCTCCGCGACCGGGGTGGCAGGCCAAATATGCATGGCGCGAAGTGGAGCGCGTCGAGCCTCCGAAACGCTCCGCGGCGCAGCGCGTTTCCGATTTTCGCGAAACCAGCGACCCTTTCGATGAAGCGACCGCCCGCGAGCAGGCCAGCCGCTGTGTCCAATGTCCCAATCCGAATTGTGTGACGGCTTGTCCGCTGGGCACCCCGCTTGTCGAACTGCTCGCGCTTACCGCGGAAGGGCAGTCCAGGGAAGCAGCGAAATTGCTGTTTGCGGCGAACACCATGCCTGAGATCGCCTCCCATGTCTGCGTCGGAGGACGATTGTGCGAAGCCGCGTGTGTGCTGGCGAGCAAGGCCAACCCGGTCCCCATCCGTTCGATCACCCGGTTCCTGCTCGACTATGGTTGGAAGCACGGCTTGGCGGAACCGCCCGCGGTGCCGCCAACGGGCCAACGGGTGGCCGTGATCGGCTCCGGCATCGGCGGGCTGGTAACTGCCGACACTCTGTCGCGGCAGGGCTGCGCGGTCACCGTTTTCGATTCCCGCCAGAAGCCAGGCGGGCGCGTGATGAACGGGCTGCCCGGCTTCCGGGTGGACAAGGAACTGGTCGAACGCCGGCTGGAACTCCTCAGAGAGCGCGGCGTTCAGTTCTGCATGAACGTGGTGTGCGGCCGGGACCTGCACCTGCGCGATCTGCGGGATGGGTTCGACGCGGTGTTTCTTGGGTTCGGCCTCGCCGACGCGGTCCCGCTCGAGGTGCCGGGGGCCGATTTGCGAGGCGTTCAGCAGGCTTACCCTTTCGTGTCCCAAAACACGGCCGGCGTGAAACCGGAAAAGCCGGTGGTGGAAGTGCGGGGCCGGCGCGTGCTGGTGCTCGGCGGAGGCGACACGGCGATGGACGCGTTGCGGACCGCGATCCGTTGCGGCGCAAGCGAGGCCAGATGCATTTATCGCCGCGACGCGGCTAACCTGGCTGCAGATCGGGAGGAATATGCGAACGCGGTGGAAGAGGGTGCGAAGTTCCTGTTCCTTAGCCAACCGGTGGCGGTAATCGGCGATTCGGCGGGCAAGGTCACGGCGGTGCGCTGCCGGAAGACGGAATTGAGTGGAACCGACGCTTCGGGCCGGCTCGGCGTGAAACCGGTCGCCGGTTCCGAGTTCAATGTGCCGGCAGACGTGGTGCTGGTGGCCTACGGTTTCGCGCCGGCCCGGCTGCCACGCGTGGGCGACTTCGCCGAACTGGCGGTGGACGAACGCGGCTGCATTCTCGTGGATGGCTGTCAAATGACCAATCTGCCGGGGGTGTTCGCCGGAGGTTCGATCGTGCGCGGGGCAACGCCCTTGTCGGAGGTGGTGCGTGACGCTCGCAAAGCCGCCGCCGCGATCGACCGCTACCTGGCCGCCCGGCGCCCTTGCCGCTGAAGCGCGGAGCGGCATAACCGTCTCCATGCAAAAGGAAACCACCGATGCACACAGATGGACACAGATAATGGGGGGCAAGGCAGGTGTTTTGGGTGTCCTGGAACGGTCACCAAACAGTGAGGAATCTCCCAACGCGGGAACCGCTTCTCCCTCTCCCATCCGACTCGCCGCGCTGTCGCGCCGTCGCAGCGGGTGGGAGGGACCCGGGTGAGGGTGACTATTTGCTGCATAGATACAGCTTAGTCGTCTCTATGCAGTCTACCTTTAACGCAGAGACGCAAAGGCGCAGAGGCGCAAGGAGAAAGAGCCATTCTAAGGGCGTGGGCGGCGCTCACTCTTCAGTGGCTTGCAGAGGCAGTCGACGACAGTCTCCTTGCGCCTTTGCGTCCTGGCGTCTTTGCGTTTGCTCCTTTTATTCTACTGAATGGATGCGGCTTAGCCGACCCCGATTGGCTCACTCTGGTTCCGCGCTCCCGTCCCTCCGCGTTTCCGCGATGGGTCCTGCTGCGTCTCCGCGATTGGATGCCAGCGCTTGAATCCTGGCCAGCGCGATCTCGAACCCCTCGCGCGCCAGGGGCGACAGGTCGTCGCCGAATTCGAGCTTTTCAGCCGGGATCGTCAACCACCAGGCAGGAGGGCAATGCCCGTAAACATCTCGCGCCATGGCCAGCAGCGTCCGCGGGTCGGCGGCGTGTGCCATAAGCTGCGAGGAATCGGCCGGCTGAAGTTGGCGAAAACGCACTTCCCTGGGTTCATCCACGGCGGCGTCGACGAAAACGACGCGGCGGGCCTGCGCAACTGTCTCTGCCAATTCCGGCGTGAGTTGATGGCACGCGGTCACGTGGACTCCCGGAAGGTTCATTTGCCCGACTGCGGCGGCAACCTTCGCACCGACACCATCGTCACCACGCAATTCATTGCCGTAACCGATCACGAGCAGGCTGCAATCGAATTTCGAGGTGGGATTTGGCACAGGAGAGAAAAGCTAAAACGAAATTCCATTGAATGCCAGCAGGAAGGCTGCTGCGAAAGTTTCCAATTGGCATGCTTGGGCAACCTTGCCTTTTGTTTCCATGTTTTTTATCATCATACGTCGTCACGCCACTCGCGGCGATAGGGACGGAAACCATGTGATCACCTGATGCCTGATCCGGCCAAGAGAGAACTCAGCGAACGGGATATCTGCACCAAATACATTACCCCGGCGCTCACGGGCGCGAAATGGGACTTGATGAACCAGATTCGCGAGGAGGTTTACTTCACCAAGGGCCGGGTCATCGTTCGAGGGAAAATCTCCGTTCGGGGCGAACCCAAGAAGGCAGATTACGTCCTCTATCACAAACCGGGAATTCCGCTGGCTGTGATCGAGGCCAAGGATAACAACCATTCGGTGGGCGCTGGCATGCAGCAAGCGTTGGATTACGCCACCACCCTCGATGTTCCCTTCGTGTTCAGTTCAAATGGTGACGCTTTCCTGTTCCACGATCGCACCGGTCAATCAGCGCCCGTCGAACAGGAGATTCCACTCGCTGAATTCCCTTCGGCTGACGACTTGTGGCAACGCTATTGCGTCTGGAAAGGCCTGTCGCCGCAACAGACGCCAGTAGTGGCACAGGACTACTGCGCCCAAGGTCCCGACAAGGTGCCGTACTACTACCAGGAAACCGCCATAAACCGCACCATCGAAGCCATCGCCAAAGGGCAGGATCGCATCCTTCTGGTCATGGCAACGGGGACCGGCAAGACATTCGTCGCTTTCCAGATCATCTGGCGGCTCTGGAAGGCCGGCGTGAAAAAGCGAATTCTATTCCTCGCCGACCGCAACATCCTCGTGGATCAAACCCGGGTGAACGATTTCAAACCGTTCGGCGGCAAAATGACGAAGGTCGAAAACCGCACAGTGGACAAATCCTACGAGGTCTATCTTGCCCTGTATCAAGCTGTGACCGGCAACGAAGAGGCAAAAGACATTTACAAACAATTCTCACCCGAATTCTTTGATCTGGTGATCGTGGACGAGTGCCACCGCGGCAGCGCGGCTGAGAATTCGGCATGGCGCGAAATACTTGAATACTTCAGCAGCGCCACCCAGATCGGCCTGACCGCCACGCCGAAGGAAACGAAGGACATTTCAAACATCGAATACTTCGGCGATCCCATCTTCACGTATTCGCTCAAACAGGGCATTGCGGACGGGTTCCTCGCGCCTTACAAAGTCATCCGCATTGATCTCGCCAAGGATGTCTCCGGTTGGCGTCCGAAGCCGGGGCAACTCGACAAATACGGCCAACTGATCGAGGACCGGCTTTACAACCAGCTCGACATGGATCGTAATCTGGTGCTCGACGAGCGCACCAAGCTTGTTGCCTGGAGAATCACCGAATACCTCAAGGCCACGGACCGCTTTGCCAAAACGATCGTTTTCTGCGAGGACATCGATCACGCGGAACGGATGCGGCAGGCGCTCATCATGTGGAACGGCGACGAAGTGCTGAAAAACCACAAATACAGGAGAGCAAGCGCAAGGAAAACGAGTTTGCCTGGCGCGTGCCCGTCGCGGACATCGCCGCGCGCGGCTTCAACCTTGACGTGAAAAACCCGCACATCGTGGACTATGCGCATCGCGACCCCGCCGAACTCCTTGCCGAATATCAAAAAGCCCAAGCCGCCATCGCCGAAGTGCGCGAGAAATTACGCCACGAACTGGAAACCGCGCTTACCCGCTGATGCCCATGAAATACGCTCAACTGGTCAAAGCAATTGACTCGGCCAGCCACCAGTTGCTCGGACGCGCCGCCGCCGCCGTCAATCAGGCATTGGTCGTCCGCAACTGGGTGGTTGGCGCTTACATCGTGGAGTTTGAACAGAACGGGGAAGACCGGGCCAGGTACGGTGAACGGCTGGTTGCGTCATTGGCGAATGACTTACGCAAACGTGGTCTTCAAGGCTTCTCGCTGAGCAATTTGAAGAGCTATCGCCAGCTCTACAAAGCGTATCCCCAAATTGGCCAGACACTGTCTGGCTTTTCCGGCCTCAGGCAGATTCCTGAAATAAGCCAGACACTGTCTGACCAATTGAAGATTTCCTCATCACTGGTGAGGAAATCTTCATGCGCCATCACCCCGCTTTCCCCTAAGGCCGTGCTCCACTTCTCCTGGTCACAAATTCTCGAACTCATCCGCCTTGACGATCCGCTCAAGCGCGCCTTCTACGAAAACGAGTGTCTCAAGGGCAACTGGTCCGTGCGCCAGCTTCAACGCCAGATTGGCTCCCTTCTCTTTGAGCGCACCGGCCTCTCGCGCAACAAAGCCGCCGTCATCGCCCGCGCCCGGCGGCAGGAGCCGCGGGAAACCATCGAAGACTTGATTCGTGATCCCTACGTCCTCGAATTCACCGGCCTTGCCGAGTTGCCGCAATACACCGAGAGCGATCTCGAAACGGCCCTGCTCGATCATCTGCAAAAATTTCTCCTCGAACTTGGCGCCGGCTTTCTTTTCGAGGCCCGCCAGCGCCGCATCACCGTCGGCAACGAGCACGACTACATTGACCTCGTCTTCTACCACCGCCATCTCCACTGCCACGTTTTGCTCGATCTCAAGACGCGCCCGTTTCATCACGGCGACGCGGGCCAGATGAATTTTTACCTGAACTGGTGGAAACAAAACGTGACGCACGCCGACGAACAGCCGCCCGTCGGCATCCTCCTGTGCAGCGACAAGGACCACACCAAAGTCCAGTTCGCCACTGCCGGCATGGACAACCGGCTCTTCGTTTCCCGCTACCTCACGGCGCTGCCCTCCGCCAAGCAACTGCAGCGATTTGTCGAAACTGACCGCGCCCGGGTCGAAGCCGCGATGGAACAACCCGCCCGGGCCGGCGCGAAGCCGGCGGCAGCGAAAAGCAAACGGAGGAAAGCCAAACCCTCCCCCCGCCGTTGAACCGCTGACACCAGACATAATTTATGCAACGTGTTTTCTCATTCCGCCAAGGCGACCGCGCTGAATATCTGGCTCAGTATATTCTCTCAGCATTTGCTATCTCTGTCCCCGTCCCCAGACAGGAGGACGTTGGTAGTGACTTTCATTGCAGTCTGCTAAAACGCGAAGGCAGCAATCTCCGTCCTTATCTGCCATTCAACATTCAGATCAAAAGTTATGGGGATAAGATTCTTAATGAGGGAATTTCATTGGGAGGCATTACCGAAGGCGGGAACTGGCGAAGTCACGAATTCGACCAGCTATTGCAGACAGACACCCCTTTTCTTATCGGCATCGTGAATAAAGAGAAGGATGAGCAGTGGATGGATATCTTCTCAACCATCACCCGCTATTTTATCCACTATAATTGGAACAATGCAGGAAAACCGCGACAGGCTATTTCAACTGGCCCCTGATTATGCACCCAGGACAACCGCTTGGAATCCCCGCTGTTGGTTTGGTTTCACCTCTGGCCGGTTCACCTATGATGGTGAACCAAGTAAAAGTATTGGCACGGATGGTGGCGTCACTGCTTCGCACATATCAACACAGTGGAATGAAGAATGAAATTCTCGAGTGGGGAAGCGTGCTTAACCAATTGCCAATAGCAGCGGAGCCGGACGTCATCTCTCAATCTGTGCAGGACGCTCTTAACTTCGCTCACTCATGATCATCTCAAATCCGCTGTTCTTTTAACGCATGGACCGCGCGCAATTGCTCCAACACTTCGACACGCTGGCGGAGACACCCGACGCGGTCGCGAAGCTTCGTACGTTTGTGCTCGACCTTGCCGTTCGTGGTCGTCTCGTTCCGCAAGCGAGCAAACCAGAGAAGGACGCGGCTTGGCAGAAATTTTGCCGCGAACTCGACGAACGGGTTTACAACCCCGAATCGCCAGCACTGTTTGAGATTCCCGACGGCTGGCGTTGGGTGGTGCTCGATGCAATCGCAGAGCCATGCGGACAGAAAAAGCCCGAGAAGCGGTTTACGTATATTGATGTCGGAGCCATCGACAACGTGCGTGGCGCCATTACGCCAGACGTGCAAGTTTTGGACGCGCACGAAGCCCCGTCACGAGCGCGCAAGCTTGTTCGTTCTAATTCGGTCATCTACTCCACAGTGCGGCCTTACCTCCGGAACATAGCCGTGATTGAGAAGGAGTTTCACCCGCCCGCAATCGTCAGCACGGCATTCGCTGTCTTGCACCCAAAGCCTTTTCTCAATTCACGATTCCTGTTTCATTGGCTGAGGAGTGCGCCGTTTCAAGAAGACGTCGCTGCGAAAATGAAAGGTGTCGCCTATCCTGCCATCAGTGACTCGGAATTCTGGGAATGCCCAATTCCCGTTCCACCACCAGAAGAACAACGGCGGATTGTGGCAAAGGTGGGGGAGTTGCTGGCGTTGTGCGACGAACTGGAGGCGCGGCAGACCGCCGTGCGAGAACACCGCGTCCGTATCGTCCGCTCCGCCCTCGACCACCTCACTGCCGCTAAAGACGAGCAGGATTTTCGGAAGCACTCCGCATTCATCCTTCAGCATTCATCCTTCATCTTTGAAGATGTTCCCGCCCTCCGCCAGGCCATCCTCTCCCTCGCCGTCCAAGGGCGCCTTGTGCCACAAGATTTGAGCGAAGGGAATGCCACGGCTCTTATAGAAAGGATCAACGAGGCAAAACGGAAACTGGTTCAGGATGGGCGCCTCCGAAAACTGGAAATGTCGTCAGCGGTGGAGGAAGGCGAGCCGTCTTGGCAATTACCACCTTCTTGGTTGTGGACTCGCTTGACCGATGTGTTCGATGTCCGCGATGGCACTCACGACACACCAAAGTATGTGGCGCAAGGCTTCCCGCTTGTGACCAGTAAGAACCTTTACACCGGCAAGCTGGACATGACGGACGTGAAGTTCATCTCCACTGAAGACCACACGAAGATTTGCGAGCGTTCCAAAGTTGACCGGGAGGACAACCTCTTCGCAATGATTGGTAGTATCGGCAATCCCGCAGTGGTTGATGTAGAGCCCGAGTTCAGCATCAAGAACGTGGCGTTGTTCAAATATTACTCACGAAGCCTTTCCGAGCCGCGATTTCTCCATCTGTATCTGACGTTTGCCGCGCAGCGGATGCGCGAAGTCGCGGCGGGAGGAGTCCAGTCGTTCGTATCGCTTGGCTTCCTTCGGCAATATCCATTTCCACTTCCACCCTTGGCCGAGCAACAGCGGATCGTGGCGAAGGTGGACGAGTTGATGCGCTGGTGCGACGCGCTGGAATCCCGGCTCACCGCCGCCCAGACCACCGCCACCCACCTCCTCGACGCCACGCTCCGACAAATCCTTGCCACGTGAGCTATGTGATTATGAGCGATAATGTGAGATTTGTAGAGGTTCCGGTGCGAATTCCGAATCTTGAACGTGACGGGACCACGGGGACTCAAATGGTGCGGGTGCCGATGACCATCGATCCCCACACAGGCGAGGAACTGCTCACGGAGGAAGCGGTCGAGTTGATTGACAACGCGAAAGCCCGCTCCATTGGCTCCCGCTCCCGGAGGAAATAGACAGAATGCTCGTTTTTGAGGGAATTGAGCTGCTGCGGCTTGGGCCAAGTCTATCGAAATCCCTGGCACCGCGTTCACAAAGACCTTCTCTTGTAGGAGCCGAGGTAACGAGGCTCATCTATTCCTTGGAAACAAGCAATTCATTCAGAGCCTCGTTACCTCGGCTCCTACTGTTTTAACGGGTTGCTAGGGCTGCGCGATGCGGGTGGATTGACTGGCCACGCATTGCCAGCGTCCATCCCGTTTCACGAACACATCGGTCATCCGCTGCGGCCCGGAGATGTCGTTGCCCCGAAATCGGCCGTTCCAAACCACCCTCAGGGTCACCACGGCCGTCTCACCGTAAATCCGCACGTTGATGTCGCTCAACTCGAACGAGTCGATTTCGAGGTCGCTGTTGTTGACACTCTCGAGGGCCTGGGCTTTTGTCCAGATCTGCCCGCCGGGGCCGGTGAACACGTATTCGTCCGCCTGGATGCCGTTGATTTTCTTGATGTCACGGCGCTTTACGGCATCCGCCCATTCCTGCTCCAGTTTCTGCAGAGCAGCTTCGGCTTTGGGGGGCTTGCCAGGGGTTGCAGTTTCCTGCTTGTTGGTTTGGCCATGCGACAGCAATGCCATTGATAGAACGGCAACGGCGAGAACCAGCAATGTCTTCATAGTTTTGTTCCTTTCAGAGCAGTGTCTTAATCTTAAAGGCAGGGACGCGCTGTGGCGCGCCCGGCCGCGACGCAGCGCGGCCCCACCATTCGGAAAACCGCGCTACGTTTGCCCGCGCGCGATTTCGTTCAGCACTTTGCCATCGGGCCCGATCAGCCGGATGTGCAACGGCATTTGCCCGACCGCATGTGTCGAGCAGCTCAGGCAGGGGTCGTAGCAACGGATGCCGTGCTCGACGCGGTTGAGCATCGGCTCCGGGATGTCATTGCCGCGCACGTAATGGCGCGCGATTTGCGCCACCGTCTGGTTCATCGCCAGGTTGTTCTGGCCGGTCGCGACGATGAGATTGACCTTCTTGAGCAGTCCGTCCCGGTCCACCGTGTAATCGTGGAAGAGCGTGCCTCGGGGCGCTTCGCTCACGCCCACGCCGCGCAAGCTGTTGATCCCGGCATCGGCCCGCAGGTCATCGCTCGACAATTCAGGATCGTCCAGGTAACGCTCGACGTATTCGAGCGAGGCAAGGATTTCAATGAGCCTCGCGTAGTGATAGAGGAACGACGACGTCACGGCGCCGCGGCCCAGGTTCTTGAATTTTTTCAGTTCGGCGTTGGCTTTCGGCACACCCATGCTTTCGCAGACATTCAGGCGCGCGAGCGGACCGACGCGATACATGCCATCCGGGAAACCGACCGGCATGTAATAGGGCGACTTCAGATACGACGAGCTTTGGACCGATTCGCCGATGAATTCGTAATACTTCTGCGGATCAAGTTGGTCGGCGATGATGCTGCCGCTGCTATCGATGAACCGCAGTTTGCCGCCGTGATGTTCCCAGGTGCCGTCCGGGGCGACGAGCCCCATGAACAGCGACGGGAAATTGCCGAAGATTTGAATCTCCCGGCGGTGCGTTTGCATGGTCTTGTCGAACAACTCGAATGCCGTCTTCGTGGTGGCGAATGCTTCGGGCAGCCACGCTCGGATTTTGGCGCGGCCAGCTTCGGTCATCGAACCGCGCACGCCGCCGGGCACTCCCCAGGCCGGGTGGATTTTCCTGCCGCCGAGGATTTCGATGATTTCCTGGCCGAACTGCCGCAGGCGAATGCCGGCGCGAGCCAGGCCGGCGTCCGAGGCGATGAGGCCGAAGACGTTTCGTTTCGATTGCGGGGTATCCCAGCCGAGGAGAAAATCCGGCGCGCTCAGGTGGAAAAAGCTCAAGGCATGGCTTTGGATGATCTGGCCGAGGTTCATCAGGCGGCGCAGCTTTTCGGCGGCCGGCGGGATGTTCACGGCCATGATGGCATCACCGGCTTTGGCCGAGGCGAGCAGGTGGCTGACCGGACAGATGCCGCAAATCCGAGGCGTAATGCCCGGCATTTCGGTGTAGGGACGCCCTTCGCAGAATTTCTCAAAGCCGCGGAACTCGACGACGTGGAACTCCGCGTCCGACACGTTGCCGGTGTCGTCCATAAAAATGCTGATCTTGGCGTGGCCCTCGATGCGGGTCACGGGATCAATGACGATGCGTCTTGAAATGCTGGTCATGGCAAATCTCAGCCGAATTTCAATTCCGCGCCCTGCAATTTCGGGTCGGCGCCATTCAGCAGTTGCCGCAGGAACGCCTTGATGCGCTCCGCCGGGGGCGGGCAGCCGGGCAGGAAATACTCGACCTTGACGACTTCATGCACGGGTTGCACGCGCTCGAGCAGCGCCGGCACGATGCCGTCGTTTTTGGGGACGCCCGGGTTGTGCTGGGCATTTGCAACGTAGGCGCACTGAAGAACGTTTTCGGCGTTGCCGAGCCCGAGTTGATTGCGGATGGCGGGCACGTTGCCGGTCACCGCGCAGTCGCCGAAAGAAATCAGCACCCTGGTGCGGCGCCGGATTTTATGGAGCAATTCCAGGTTATCGTGGTTGCAGATGGCGCCTTCGATGAGGCAGACATCCACCTTTTCCGGATACTCCTTCATGTCCACGACGGGGCTGTAAACGATCTCCACCTCATCGGCCAGTTCGATGAGAAATTCGTCCAGATCCAGGAAAGACATATGGCAGCCGGAACAGCCGCCGAACCAAACTGTAGCTACTCTGAGGCGATCCATTGCTTTTTCTCCCGGGCAGTAACGATAAATTCGAGTTTCGCGCGGTCATGTTCCATTTCGGATACCGTCGAGCCTCTGTAGAACATGGCGCCGGTGGGGCAGGCATCGACGCATTTGCCGCAAGCCGTGCAGGTCTCGGAGCTGCCCCACGGCTGGTTTAAGTCGGAGATGATTTTGGACATCGCGCCGCGGCCGGCGACGTTTTTGGTGCCGGCGCCTTCGATGTGCCAGCAGGCGCGCACGCAGCGCGTGCACAGGATGCACCGGTTGTGGTCCATGCCGAAGCGCGGATGCGTGTTGTCCACATCCCACTTCGGGAAACAATAATCGTAGCGCACGTGGTCCATGCCATGCGCGTAAGCGAGCGTCTGCAACTCGCAGTGGTTGTTGGAGACGCAGACCGCGCAGACGTGGTTTCGTTCGGCGAAGAGCAGTTCCAGGGTCAGCCGCCGGTATTTCCGCAGGCGCTCGCTGTCCGTTTTCACATCCATGCCTTCGGAGACCTTGGAAGTGCACGCCGGCAGAAGCTTCGGCACACCCGTGACTTCCACCAGGCACAGGCGGCAGGCGCCGATGTCGGCAACCCCTTCCATGTGGCAGAGGGTCGGAATCTTAATGCCGGCTTCCTCAGCGGCCTGAAGGATGGTTGCGCCTTCAGCCGCGCTGATTTCCTTACCGTCAATGGTCAGTGTTTTTGCGGCCATACGATTCGTCGTTCAAATTACTTTGGGGCCGTTGCCGCAGGGTTTTTGACCTCGCTGTTGAGCTCGTCCGGATCGGAGTTCAGCAATTCCAGATATTCATGGCGGAAGAAGCGCAGGGTGCTGAGCACCGGATTGGGCGCGGTCTGGCCGAGCCCGCACAGGCTGGTGTTTCTCACCATGTCGCAAAGTTCCTCGAGCTTCTGCAAATCGGCGGCCGTGGCTCGGCGCGCGAGGATTTTGCTCAACAAATGGTGCATCTGCACCGTCCCGGCGCGGCAGGGAATGCATTTGCCGCAGGATTCGTCCATGCAGAACTCCATGAAGAACCGGGCCACGTCCACCATCCTCGTGGTTTCGTCCATGACGATCATGCCGCCCGAACCCATGATGGAGCCCAGCCCGGCCAGCGAATCATAGTCCACGGGCGCATCGAGCGAATCAGCGGGAATGCAGCCGCCTGACGGTCCGCCGGTCTGGACGGCTTTGATCCGGCCGCCTTCGGGCGCGCCGCCGCCCATGGTCTGGACGATTTGCCTGAGCGTCGTGCCCATCGGCACCTCGATGAGGCCGGTGTTCGTAATTTTGCCGGCCAGCGCGAACACTTTGGTCCCCTTGCTTTTCTGGGTGCCGATCGAGGCGAACCATTCCGCGCCTTTGCGAATGATGGGAGCCACGTTGGCGAACGTCTCAACGTTGTTGATGAGGGTGGGACAGCCCCAGAGGCCGCTTTCGGCCGGGAAGGGCGGGCGCGGGCGCGGAGTGCCGCGCTTGCCTTCCACCGACATCATCAGCGCCGTTTCTTCGCCGCAAACAAAGGCGCCCGCGCCCATGCGCAGATCAACATTGAAATTGAACGGCGATTCAAAAATGCCGCTGCCCAGCAGGCCCAGTTGTTTGGCCTGCTTGATGGCGGTTTGCAGCCGGCCTATCGCCAGCGGATATTCCGCGCGCACGTAGATGAAACCCTGGCTCGCGCCGACCGCGTAGGCGGCGATCGCCATGCCTTCGAGGACGCTGTGCGGATCGCTCTCCAGGACGCTGCGGTCCATGAACGCGCCGGGATCGCCTTCGTCCGCGTTGCAAATGACATATTTGTGCGCGTTCTCGGTCTTGGCCACGGTGCCCCACTTGAGACCGGTCGGAAAGCCCGCGCCCCCGCGTCCCCGCAAACCGCTCTTGATGATTTCGTCCACGACCTCCTTGGGCGTCATTTCGCGAAGCACATTGTGCAGCGCCTGGTAACCGTCCGCGGCGATGTAAGATTCAATGCGTTCCGGATCGACGTGGCCGCTGTTGGCCAGGACGATGGAAAGCTGTTCCGTGAAGAAGGGACTGTGGGGATCGCCCCGGTGAACGTGTGTCCGGCCGCCCTTGACCGTGCCGACGAGCGACGCGGCATCTTCCGGTGACACTTTTTCATAAAGAGCGCCGTCCGGATCCACCTGCACGAGCGGTCCCTGGCAGCAAAGCCGCATGCAACCCACGCCGCGCACTTCGACCAGGTCCTGCAAACCCGCGTCTTTGACAGCCCGCTCGAGGCTTTTCTTGACGGCATCCGAGTTTGAAGAGACGCATCCCGCCGCCAGACAGCAGCGGATCGTGAATTTTTTCCGCGCGGCGCGTTCCTTCTCCGCAATTTCGTTCAGGTCGTCAATTACCATGGCCGATCCATCCTTTCACGCGTTCAAGCGCGGCTTCCGGGGTTTGCCGGGGGGTGACCGTACCGTCGTAAACGACGGCCGGCGCGATGCCGCATGCGCCGATGCAACGCGCGGTGAGCAGGGACAGTTGGTTGTCCGGGGTGGTCTCGCCCGCTTTGACTTTCGCCTGCTCTTCGACGGCCGCGAGCACTTTATCCGCGCCTTTGACATAGCAGGCGGTGCCGAGGCAAACGACGCAGGTGTGCCGGCCCTTCGGTTTGAGGGTGAAAAAATGATAAAACGTCGCGACGCCGTAAACGCGGCTGGCCGGCAGCTTGAGTTTGTAAGCGATGAACAGGAGCAGGTCGTCTTCGAGGTAGCCGAAGAGTTCCTGCGCCTTGTGCAGCACCTCGATCAGCGCATCCTGCTTGAACTGGTGCTTTTTCATGTGCGCTTCCAGGATTTTGAAGCGTTTGTCGCCGCTGGCGTGCGCCAGAATTTCCGGGAGCCGGTTCTGTTTGTGTCTTGAAATCGTCGCCATCATGTTGCTCGGTCCGGCGTTTCGCCGGCTCGATATGTGGGGTCCGCACCCTAGTGTGGTGTCCCTGACGCTCCTTTACAGCGCGGGTCGCCGTGCCAAATCGACAAACCGCCCTCACCTCGACCCTCTCCCATCGGATGGGAGAGGGTGGCCGAAGGCCGGGTGAGGGTCTGTATCAGGCGTGCAATTGAAAACACACCTTTGTGACACCACACTGGAGTCGCTTTCACCAAAAGACAGGATTGCTTTGCGGCTCCGAATCCGCTCTTCAGAAATTGCCATTTCATGAACTTCTTTTGTATTACTGCCAGCGTTTCCAGTCGGAGAGGAACACCTGCTCGGGCAGGTAACCGGTGGGCATTTGCCGGAGAGGGAAATCCGGCGGCAACTCGTTTCTCAGGATCGCGTTCACCACGAAATTGCCCCAACTGGACGCCCCGGTGCCCACCCAGTCCGAGACAAAGCGGCCGTCCGTGGTTTTCTGTGTCAGATACAGGGCGCGGATCGGCTTTTGATAATCGTAGATGGCGAAAAAGTTCTCCTGCGAATTGCTTTCGTTGGGGTCGGGCGCCGCGTTCAAGGTAAGCCACACACATTGTCGATTTCCGTACCAGGCCACGGCCCACGGAACATCGCTCATCATCAGTTCGTCGGGCTTCATCCAGGCAGCGGTCTGTTGGATCAGCAGCGGGTGGTAGGGCGGGTAGACCAGCGGCACCGTCCCCGACCACAACGCGAAAATCATCGCCGGACAGGCCAGAATCCCGAACGCGCCGATCGCCGACGAGCGCAGCGCGGGGCTTGGGAAATTGATCTGGTCGAGCAGCGTGAAAAACAAACTCACGCCGTAAATCACGACCAGCGGCAGCGCCAGCACGAGCAGGTTCTCGGAATTGATTTCGGGGGAATCCTCCGAAAACTGCGCCCGAGCCAGGGCCTGAACGATGACCAGCAAACCCAGGGTTGCCACCAGAAAATAACGCATCCGGCGGATGGCCTGACTGCGGAACCCCACCAGCAGGCCGACCAGAAAAAAGCCGCCGACCCAGCCGGCGCCGAGATGCGAGAATACATTGCTTAAAACGGGGCGAAGGTTGGCGAACAATTTGGCCCAGATGGGCGACATGAAGAACTGAAGGTTGGGCAAGAGGGACCGTTCCAGGCGGTGATCCGGGAACATGCGGGTTCCTTCCAGCACATGATAGGTGGCCGTGCCGAAGGGCGCCCCGCTGATCTGGTAATTGCGAATGAGCCACGGAGTCATCACGGCCGCGAAAACCGCCAGCGCGATGAAGCAGAGGATTCCGCGTCGTGAACCGGCAAAAAAGAGGATGAACAAGAGCGTGGGCAAGATCAGCCACGCAAACGCATACCGGGTCAATCCGCCGAGTCCCACCAGCAGGCCGGCAGCGGCCGCCAGGACGGGCAATGCCTGCGCCCTTCGCCCGGATTCACGCGTGGCGGACTCCAGCAGGGTGAGGCACCAGACGAGCGCCATGTAAAGCAGCAGCAGCAAAATCGTGGAAAGGCCGGAAACGCTGAAGCGCCAGAGCAGCTCGCTGCCCAGCAGCAGGACGGCCGCCGTCCAGGCCACACCTCGATCGAAAAGTCGCCGCGCCCAGAGAAACGCAAGGAGGATCACAACCCCGAACAAAAGCTGGTTGAACACGGCGATGAGAAAGTCCGGTTGATAACGCAGGAACCGGCCGCCGCGGCTCCAGAAACGTTGCGTGGTCGAAGCGGTGTAGTTGAACGGCAGCACTTTCATCAGGCCCGCCAACAACACCGGATAGACCGGCGCATTGGCTAGGTCGGGATAGGCCCCGCTGATGCGGCTGTAGGCGGACGATGTGCCCGGCTCCGTGCTGGCGGGACCGTCTCGATGGACCCGCTGGGTGAGGCACAGGCTCAGGGGCCGGATGAACAAGGTGGTGTAGCCTTTGCCCTCGGCAATGCGGCGGCCGAGTTGGGCTGCGTCCATCGCCTCGGCCGTGGAGAGGTTTCTGTATTCGCGCAGGTCATAGACCAGCGCCACCAGCAACACGGCCAGCAGGGCCGGCAGGTAACGGAACAGCCTGTTGCCGGCGGCCATCTCGAGTTTGTGCACCAATTCCTGCGGTGGGGCCATATTAAAAGTTCTCCAGTTGGTACGCGTGCAGCTTGCGATGCAGCGTGCGCCGGCTCATGCCGATTTTTTGCGCGGCCCGCGTGCGGTTGCCCTTGGTTTCTTTCAGCGCGCGAACGATCAACTGCTTTTCAGCTTCGGCGACGGTCAGATCGTTCCGTGCGAGCATTCGCTGAGGGTCGGCGGCGGCGGCGGCCGAACCGGCGCGCACGGAAACCGGCAGATCGCGCGACGAGATTTTTTCGCCCCGGCACAAGACGACAGCGTGCTCGACGGCGGTGCGCAGCTCGCGGACGTTGCCCGGCCAGGAATGATTCATGAGGATTTCCATGGCATCGGCGGTAAAATCCGCCGCCGGTTTGTTGTTCTCCCGGGCGAACTCGCGCAGAAAGATGCGCGCCATGAGGGGGATGTCTCCGGGGCGCTCGCGCAGCGGCGGCAGCACAATTTCCACCACCCGCAACCGAAAGAACAGGTCTTCGCGGAAAGTTCCGGCTTTGACGAGTTCTTCCAGGTTCTTGTTGGTGGCCGCGATCAGACGCACGTCGGCCGTCAACGTCTTGTTTGAGCCGACGCGTTCGAAGGTGCGCTCGCCCAGAAAGCGCAGCAGCTTGATTTGAGTCGAGGCGTCAATTTCGCCGATCTCATCCAGGAACAGCGTCCCGCCCTGGGCCAGCTCGAACCGCCCGATGCGGCGCTCGTGCGCGCCGGTGAACGCGCCCTTTTCATGGCCGAACAATTCACTTTCCAGGAGGGTGGGGGAAAGCGCGGCGCAATGCACGATGACCAGCGGCTGTTTCGAGCGCGGGCTGAGCTGGTGAATGGCCCGCGCGACCAGCTCTTTGCCGGTGCCGCTCTCCCCCTCCAACAGAACGGACGCGCGCGTGGGCGCCACCTGCCGCATGATCTCGAAGACCTCCTGCATGGCCGGCGATTGGCCGACGATGTTGTCCATGCCGTATTTCGCATCGAGCTGTTGGTGCAGGGCAACGTTTTCAACTTCGAGATTCTGTTGTCGCAGCGCCCGCGCGATGCGCATTTCCAGTTCGTCAATCTGCAGCCGCCCCTTGGCCACATAGTCGTCCGCCCCGCGTTTCATGGCCTCAACCGCGAGCTCTTCGGAGCCGTACGCCGTCATCAATATGCAAATGGGCGGCTTGGGCAGTGATTTGGCCCGCGCGATCAGCCTCATCCCGTCTTCGGTCGGCAGCCGAAAATCCGTGAGCAACACGTCGAAATGTTCGCGTTCGAGCAACTCTATCGCCGTCTTCGTGTCCTCGGCCAGATACACGTCATAACGATCCTCCAGCGCCGCGCGCAATCCCTCGCGCGTCGGTTTCTCGTCGTCCACAATCAATAGCGTCGGTGGCGTCATCGGCAATTGGCGATTTTGAATTTACGGTTGGCGCATTCAGCGCGCCTCGAAGCGCCCATCGTAAGTCGTAAATCGCAAATCGCAAATCGTAAGTTCAATCGGTAGTGGCACAGTTTGGCCACAAAGTTGGTGGGGCGAGCGTCCTCGCGAGCCGGAAACCGAACGAGTTGCGCGACCAGCGGCTCGCCGGGCCTGCGCCGCGCCGGAGCGGCTTCGTCCGCGCGGGCGGGAGTCTCGCCCCACCGAACTGCGCCACCGCCGCTCAATCCTGCAACGGCGCCTCGAGCAAACGCGGCTTGCGTTCGTGCGACGGCAGCCAGATGCGGAAAGTGGTCCCGCGTCCAACGTGGCTTTCGAGCTCTATTCGCCCGTCGTGCGCCCTCACAATGCGTTGCACGATCATCAGGCCCAAGCCGGTTCCCTTCTTCTTGGTCGTGTAAAACGGCTCGAAGATCCGGTTGATCTGGTCCTGCGGAATGCCGCCCCCCGTATCCGACACACTGAACCACACACCCTCCGATCCGGCGCCGGTTTGCAGCGTCAGCGTGCCGCCTCGGGTCATCGCCTGCATCGCGTTTTTAATCAAATTCACCAGGACCTGCTGAATTTGGGCGGCGTCAGCCGGCGCCCATGGCAAGGACTCCGCAAGTTTCAACTTCACGTTCAGGCTGCGGTTCTCCAGTTCCGGACGCAATAGATCCACCGTTTTTTCGACCACGTCGTTGAGCGATGCCGGCTTCAACTGCGGCGGCGACGGGCGGATCGCCTGCAGAAACTGCGTGACGATGTAATCCAGCCGGTTGATCTCGCCTTTGGCGACGGCCAGATACTGCTCCAATTTGCGCGCGGATTCCGCCGTGTCCGCCTCCACCGCCAGGTTTTGGGAACGCGGCTTGGCGCCGGCGCGCGCCCCGCGTTCGGCGGTATTCTTGAGTTTCTTGAGTTCCCGATCCATTAGTTGCAGATGAATATGCAGGGCGTTGAGCGGATTGCCGATTTCATGGGCGACACTCGCGGCCAGGAGCGTCAAGGCCTGGATGCGCTCGCTCTCAATGGCTTCAAACGTTTCCTGCCGCGCTTCTGTTGCGTCGTGTAGAATCAAAGCGACGCCGGAGCCGCCCCGGGCATCGCCGTCAAGCGGCGCGGCGTAAAGGAGCAGGAAGCGGGACTGCGGATAATGCACCTCGAATTCGAGCCGGACCACGCGTTGACCGCTGGCGGCATCGGGGCGCAGAATGTTTTTCCACTCCAGTTCCGGAAGCAGGTCGGTGACCGGCATGCCTTCGACGTTGCCCCGCAATCCAAGCAGGCGGGTCACGGCCTGGTTGAAGTAAAGGATGCGCCCTTCCTCGTCCACCACCAGGACACCGTCTTCAATGGTGTTGAAGAGCGTTTCCAGAAAAGTGCGCTCGCGGGCCAGCCGCTGGACCACCGTCTGCAGCCCTTCGGTATCCAGCCGGCCAATCCGGCCGAGCACTTTGTCAAGAAAACTGGATTTGGCGGGAGCCATGAGAGAATGAAAAAGTCAGGTGCCAGGTGTCAGGTGAGAAGCCCGCTCCAACAGGCTCTTTCTGAAACCGCCGATCAACCCTCTCGTTTCCCCGGCTTGCTCATAATGCCTTCCAAACTCCAGCGCATCCAGGTAACGGGCATCGAGAGCGACGTAGAGCAGAAATCGCGCCTCCACTGCGGAGCGGCGTGCTGCCAATGATCGAATCATACGCCTCCCTCGCTCACAGTTATGCACAGCCGCGTCATCTTGTCTCAAATGTTAGGTCGTGATTCGGCTGTGGCAAGTTCGTTTGCGCCTCTTCTCGAGAACTCTGCTTGATACCCCCACCGCTAATGAGCAAACTGGCCGAGGCTCTGAGCTCTGGTGAGCCGCGACAACGCGATGGTGACCATGTCCGAAACCGAAAATGAATTTAATCGCCGCGATTTCCTCAAGGGAGGATCGCTCGCCACCCTGATGGCGATGCTGGGCGGCGTGCGCCTCTTCGCCGAAACGCCCGCCTTGCCGCCGGCAAAACCGGTGGGCCCGAAAGTCAAATGCGGCGTTATCGGGTTGGGCGCCTGGGGACGCGAAATCCTGGCTACGCTCGGGCGCCTGCCGCAGGCCCAAGTCGCGGCAATTTGCGACACCTACGCGTCGGCGCTGCGCCGCAGCGCCGACGCGGCGCCGGGCGCCATCCCGACGGAGGATTACAGAACGATTCTCGACAACAACGACATCAAAGCGGTCGTTGTCGCCACGCCGACTCACCAGCACAAGGAAATCGTCCTCGCCGCGCTCCGGGCAGGCAAACATGTCTATTGCGAGGCGCCGCTGGCCGATACGCTCGAAGAAGCGCGTGACATCGCGCTTGCCGCCAAAGCCGCTCCCCGGCAGGTGTTCCAGGCCGGCTTGCAGATGCGGTCGGATCCGCAGCGGCACTTTCTGCTGCCGTTCATCCGCTCGGGCGCGTTGGGGAAACCCGCCATGGTCAGGGCCCAATGGCACAAAAAACAGAGCTGGCGTTCCGCTTCGCCCAATCCGGAGCGGGAAAAAGCCCTGAACTGGCGGTTGAGCCAGGCCACCTCGCTGGGGCTGATCGGCGAAATCGGGCTGCACCAGTTGGATCAAGCGGGCTGGTTCCTGGACGCGCAAGCGCTTTCCGTGGCCGGCTTCGGCGCGATCACCTGCTGGAAAGACGGGCGCGATGTCCCTGACACCATCCAGGCCGTGGTGGAATATCCTAAAGGTGTGCGGATGATTTATGATTGCACGCTCGCCAATTCCTTCGATTCGGATTACGAGGTGTATTACGGCAGTGACGCGGCCGTGATGATCCGCGAGAACAAGGCCTGGATGTTCAAGGAAGTGGATTCGCCGTTGTTGGGATGGGAGGTGTATGCGCGAAAAGACGCGTTCTACAAAGAAACCGGCATCGCGCTCGTCGCCAACGCCACCAAACTCGCCGCCCAGGGCGCCAAACCGGCGGAAGAACCTGCCGCGATCCCCCCCTTGTATAGCGCCTTGGAAGCCTTCCTGCGAAACACGAATGAACTGAACGCCGCCATTGAGGATTTCATTTCCGTTTTCGGCTCGGACGATACTGCAGCCCTGGCGGAACACATCGCCAAAATCCACCGATCGCCTGCAGCGGGCTATCTCGAAGGGTTCCAGGCCACCGTCACCGCGATCAAAGCCAATGACGCCATCACGACCGGCGAGCGGATCGTGCTGAAGCCGGAATGGTACGACTTGAGTTGAACCGCTGACAAGATGAACACTACAAAATTACAAATCACAATTCGATTCACAGCCTTGCTCCTCCTCTCCACGTCCGCCTCACTGTGCGCGGCCGATGCGCCGATGCGTCTCAATCCCGTGCCGGGCGGCCAAAGCAAAGTGAGGATTGAAGGGACCTCCTCCATTCACGACTGGCAGGTCGAAAGCAGGCTCATCGGCGGTTACCTCGAAGTCGGCCCGGGATTTCCTGTCGAACCCGGCCAGGCCGTCAAGCCCGGGAAAGTCGACGCCAAAGTCGACGTCTTCATCCCCGTGCGCCAGCTTAAGAGCGTCGAGAAGGACGGCCGGCCATACAGTGACAGCATGGACGACATCATGTATGGAAAGCTGCTGGAGCCGGCCAACCCGCGGATCCTGTATCACCTGGACGAACTGGTGCTGAAGGAGGCGCCTCAAGGCACTAATGCCGCGTATGTTTTCGATGCCACCGGGCAACTGGTGGTCGCGGGTGTGACGAACAAAATGAGTATGCCGGTCGAAATCACGCCGCTTGGAAACAAAAGGGTGAAAATCACCGGGCACACGGCTGTGAAGATGACCGACTTTGCGATCAAACCGCCGGCACCTGCCATCGCGCTGGGGCTCATCAAGACCGGCGACGAGGTCAAGTTGATTTTTGAATGGGTGGTCGGCCAGAAGGCGGCGGCCGCTGAACGTTGAAACTCAGCGCGGCATCGCTGCAACCAACGGCGAGGGTTCTGCGCCTCCGCTCCTCCGCGATTCCGCGATCCGACTCGTGGTTTTCAATTTCCGCATTTGAAGACTGGCGGGAGCGGCGGGGCTCGAACCCGTAACCTCTGCCGTGACAGGGCAGCGCTCTAAACCAATTGAGCTACGCCCCCGCATGGGGCAGGGAAACGTAAGAAAAGAGCCTGTAGGCGTCAAGCCGAACCACCAGCTCATCAGGGATTCCCGAGTTTGCCTCAAGCCCATGAATGCGCCCAACTTACAGGTTCGCCCCAAGCGCGCTTGCGGAATGGCCGCCGATGCGCCCGGTGTTCGGGGGCGCCGGCCTATTTCGCGCTCACGAACAGAAGGGGCAGAAACTCACCCAGGTATCCGCGCCACACCGGCCAACTGTGGTTCCCGGCCGTTTCCTTGAAGACGTGCGGAATATGCTTCTCTTTCAGGGCGGCTGAAAGCCGGCGCGAGTGTTCCACCAAGCCATCATCCCTGCCGCACGCAAACCATAGCAGTTTCAAATCGCTTTTCGGCTCCGGGAAAGCTTTGGCCACGAGAGCCTGCGCATCGGACAGATACGAACTCATCCCGCCGACCCACGCAAAAAGATCGCGGTGCTCCAATCCGATCGTCAGTGACTGGCCGCCTCCCATGGACAACCCGATGATGGCGCGGTTCTCTCGGTTGGCTTTCACGCGATAGGTCGATTCGACCAGGGGGATCACGTCACGCAACAGATCACTGCTGAACGCTTCCAGATTCCGGGAAACCATGTCACGGCCCGCAGCAGGATCGACGGCGTGTCCGTCGGTCATAACGACGATGATGGGTTTGATCTGATGTTGCGCGAGCAGATTGTCGGCAATGAAATTCGCGCGCCCGCTCGCCGACCAGGTGGCGTCGTTGTCACCCATCCCGTGAAGAAGGTAGAGCACCGGATACTTGCCGGATTTCTTTTCGTATCCAGGCGGTGTATAGACGTGCACGCGACGTTTCACACCCAGCGACCTGGAAAAATAGAAGTGTTCGTGAACGGTGCCGTGCGGGACGGGTTGAATTTCCCACACGCGCGGCGGATCGCCCGGGACCTCAACCGCGCTCCAGCACGGAGACCGCATCGGTTTCACCCAACTGTTGGCCGGATCACAAATGGCCAGCCCGTCCACCGAGAAGCTGTAATCGTAGATGTTGGGTTCCAGCGGCCCGACCGTTGCGCTCCAGACGCCGGAACCGCCGTTGGTCAACGCCACCGTGTCCCCTCCCCATCCGCCGGTGACCCTGACTTCTCTGGCGTTCGGGGCCGCCAGCCGAAAAGTCACCGTCCGGTCCGGATGAATTTCCGGCGACACCAACCGGGCAAAAGCGCGGCGGGGCGCGGCATTGGCCGCCGGTTTTTCGGTTTTTGGCGTATCGGCGTTTTGGGCATGAAGTGCGGGCAGTAACAGCACGGAAGCAAGCAGAACAGCGGCGGTTTTCATAATGTTCGGCGCTGATTATACCGGCGGCTCGAAGGTTGCCAAGCGTGGCAGGAGCTTGGTGGGTTGTTCGTCCTGAACGACTCGAGAACTGCACCGGATGGCCCCACATGCACATCAATATCCCCTCGACATGGCCCGGTGTCAGCTTCGGCTATTGTGTGTGGCCGATGAACACGCCCAGGGCCTGCGTCCAGACCGCCACAAAGAGAACGGGAAGGAGAAGGAGTCAGGCCTTTATCAACGTTCCATCCCGACGCAGCCTGTAACGCTGCCGCCGCCATTCGATACGATTGCCCGTAAACGCGCAGAACCAGATCACGACCTGCAGCAAATCTTTCACCGGCACGAGCCAGAAGAACAACCAATGCCCGCGCGACTGGGCAAGTCGTGTCTGGAGATGGGTTGCCGCCAGAACACGCGCCCCCCACGCGGCACAAGCGAACAGCAACACCGATTTTGCCGGATTCGCGACAAACCAGAGCAGAGGCCAAAGAGTTGCGTTGCTCAGGATGCTGAAGAAGTACGGCGCCGGCCGGCAGACGCGGATCGTGCGCGCCCAGCGCAATTGATGTTTCCAAACCGAACCCCACGTCACAGGCGGATCCCAGCATTGTACCACGACCGTGCAAAGTGCGATCCGATAGCCCAGGCGCGCGAGCCGGTTTCCGAGTTGGTAGTCATCTGCGAGGCATTCCGCGAGCGATTTGAACCCGCCGATTTCATCCAGGTGCCGGCGCCGCGTCACCATGACGGCGCCGAGGGCAAAATCCAGCGGTTTCAGGCTCTGCGACTGCAGAACCTGGCTCCAGAAATCTGCATTTACGGCGATTGCCTCCCATTGCATGGCGAGAGTGGTCGGATTGGCAAGACGGTAGAAACAACTCACCAGGCCAACCGTTTGGCTGGCAGGGCGCGTTACTCCGTGCGCGCCGTCGTGGGCAGGTCCAGATACGGCGGGCAGAGGACTGCCCGCCCTGCCATCCTCCGCCCGCAGCGGCGCCACGACATTCGTCAAAAAATCCGGCGGCACCTGCACGTCGGCATCACTGATGATCAGGACCTCATATTGGGCGAGTTTTTCCAGTTCCGCCAGTTTCGATGCCTTCGCATTCGCACCGGGAACGGCACTGCAAACGACGAGCTGCGCGTCACGGTGCCGGTATTCGTTCATCAGCCTGCGCACCACCTCGCAAACCGGGTCCTCTGCGGACGCCACCGCAAATAGAAATTGCATTCCCCCTGCGTATTGCTGCGTGAACCAGCTTCGCAAACAGTCTTCGGTCGATGGATCGCACTCCTTCAGGGGCTTGAGCAAAGTAACCGCGGGCGCAAACGAGTTGTCGCCCGCCCTCTGATGCAAGGGGAAGCGAAGCGCGGCGACCCATTGCCAGAGCAGCAGGGTCAGGCTCAAGCAGGCCAGGCAACCGAGGATAAGACTCAAAATCACCGCACGTTCCTAAACGGAACGGCAAGTCTTGAGCAAGCGCAAACCACTTGCCCGGCCCGCCCGTCAGGCCCGGTTTCCGGGAGGAAGCCGGGGAAAACAAGGATCGAACACCGGATTAGACAAAACGATTCTCCGGCTGCGTCATCCAAGTAACTGATGTCGGCCGAGTCCGATCTGCAACGGATCTACGACGAACACGCCCAGGCGCTGTTCGCCTTCCTGCTGAATGTCACTCGGGACGAAGATGACACCCGCGATTTGCTGCAGGACGTTTTTGTCCGGCTGGCACGACAACCCGATTTGCTTCAATCGGCGCGAAACGAACGCTGCTTTCTCATCCGGCTTGCGCACAACGCGGTGATCGACGCGATCCGCCGACGAAATGCCCGCGACAAATACCATGAGCGATTCGGTGCGGAAGAGCCGCCCCTGTTCGCGTCAGCAGCAGCAGCCGACGAACAGTCTTTCCGGATGGCTTTGTCCAGCGCTTTGGGAGAACTGCCGCCCGAACAGCGTGCGGTGGTGCACTTGAAATTGTGGGAAGGACTGACCTTCGAACAAATCGCCGAGGCGCTCGAAATCCCGATGAACACGGCGGCCAGCCGCTACCGCTACGGCATAGACAAATTACGCGAGCGCCTGCGTCCTCTCTATGACGAGATAAAATGAAAACGAAGTTGGAGGGCATTGCTTCGTCAATGCCCAGAACCTTAGGGAAGCGACCGGGCGCTTCCCTCCAAAGCACATGAACCCGTCCGATTTTGAAAAACGGCTTCAGCAGCAAACAATGCGGAAAGTTCCGTCCCCGTGGCGCCAGGAAATCCTGGGCGCGGCTCATGCTGCGGCGCGCTCCGATCACGTATCACGCGTCACACATCATTCTTTCATCTCCGCCCTCAACCATCAACTCGCACCCCTGTTGTGGCCGTGCCCGCAAGCCTGGGTCGCTCTGGCTGCCGTGTGGGTGGTGATCTTCGCAGCCAACTTTTCGCTGCGTGACAGGGCAGAGGTCGTGGTGCAGAAGGTCGCGCCGCCGTCGCGGGAAGTCGTTGTGGCGCTGCGGCAACAGCGCCAGTTGCTGGCGGAATTGATTGGGCAGGCTTCGCCGTTTGAGGCTGTGCCGCCGAAGACCTTTTTACCCCAACCGCGAAGCGAACGGCACGGTGCATTGGTGGCGGTGTGATGAAAGCGGCGTTGAAAAGTCAAAAGAAGTGAGGCTGCTGACGGAGCGGCGGGCGGTTTCCGCCAGGAGTTATGAATGAAAACCTGAAAACCTTTTTGCGAACCGTGTGGAATGAACCGCGCCTTTTCTTCCTTTGGCTGACGCTGTTCTCGCTGGCCGGTTTCCTTCTCGGAGTCATGCTCGATCACACAGATGTTTTCCCACAACACCCGTCTCCCTGGATGCAGACCTGTGCCTGTGTGTGCGTGGTTGTTTTGGCGGCGGGAATAGTCGGGGGCTTCCTGGGTTACGTCCTTTCGTGGATACCGCCAATCCGCCAGTTATTGGCCTGGATGCTGCAGAGGCGCTTCTTCCTGCTGGCCTGCCTGGTGACGGTGATTGCCTTGTTTTACACGGAAGAAAACTGGCGCGGGAAGCGGGCGTTGGAACAATTCAAACGCCAATGGGAAGCGAAGGGCGAACATTTCGAGCTCGCCAAAATCGCGCCACCGCCCGTGCCCGACGACCAGAACTTCGCGATGGCGCCTATCGTGATGACAACGTACAGCCGGTATGTGGATCGAAACGGACGGAAGATACCGACCGACAGCAACGTGGTGAACCGGCTGGAAATGCCCATCGAGATCGCGGCGCCGAAGTTCAAGTCACCCGTGGATGAGTTGGAGGCACCTGCCATTGGCAATTGGCAAAAAGCTCTCAAGACCGACCTGGGCGCCTGGCAAACCTACTACCGCAAGGCGGCCGCGCTGACGAACCTGTTTCCCGTTCCTCCCCAACCACAGGCGCCCGCCGCCGACGTGTTGCTGGCTTTGAGCAAATATGATTCGGCCATCGAAGAATTGCGTCAAGCCAGCCAACGTCCGTATTCGCGGTTCCCGCTCGAATATGACGCCGATGATCCGTCCGCGGTGCTCCTGCCACATCTGGCAGCACTTAAGGGCTGCACGCGACTGCTGCAACTGCGCTCCATCGCCGAACTCAATGTCGGGCAGACGGAAAAGGCCCTCGATGACATTAAATTGATGCTGCGGTTGACTGACGCGGCTCGCAACGAACCGTTCCTGATCTCGCACCTGGTGCGCATCGCGCTCGTGAACCTTGCGCTGCAACCGGTTTGGGAGGGCGTGGCAGATCACAGATGGTCGGACGGTCAACTCGCCACGCTCGATCAGGAATTGGGCAAACTGGATTTCTTTGCGGATTATCGCGCTGGCGTGCGCGGCGAACAGACTTGTTCAGCCGGGGTCATTGACTATCTCCGCCGGACGCGCAACATCGACTTTATGTCGCTTGCGTCGGACGACAAGGTCTACGCGGCCATGATTCCCTCGGCGCTTCTGATGCGGCTGATTCCCAGCGGCTGGTTCTACCAGAACCAGCTTCGCTGCGAGCGCTACATGGTCCGGTGGTGTGTGCCGCTGGCGGATCTGGAACATCGGACTATTTCTCCAACATCCGCCCGCCAGGCCGACGAGGCGCTCATGTCGGACATCCGGCATACCAATCCCTACAACTGGTTCGAACGATTGCTCCTTCCCGCACTAAGCAAGGTTGTCAGGAGATTTGCCACCGCCCAAACCTCCGTGGATTTGGCGCGCGTCGCTTGTGCGTTGGAGCGGTATCGCCTCGCACACGGAGAATATCCTAAATCGCTTGGCACGCTCGCTCCGCAGTTCATCGAAAAGCCCCCGCACGACATCATCAACGGCCAGCCGCTCAAGTATCGCCGCACGGAAGGCGGACTGTTCGTGCTCTACTCCGTCGGCTGGAACGAAACGGACGACGGCGGGCAGGTCGCCTTGACGAGGAAGGACGGCCCGGTGGACGCAGCCCAGGGCGATTGGGTCTGGCAGTGTTCGGCGAAGTAGACGTTTCGGAAATCGCCACTTCCCGCAGCAGTCAACACAGAAAAACCCTCATCGGATTTGCGATTTGCGATATGCGATTGACGCGCCGCGGTCGTTGTGCGACGGCTGCGTAAATCGCGTATCGCAAATCGCAAGTCGTGTTGGCTCGCACGTCTACAGCTCCATCGCCACCAGCGTCTGGCCTTGATCGGGCGCCGTTGCGGGCCAGCGAACCGGCTTGCCCTTCGCGGGCGTCAATTCAATGTAATATTCCAAATCGTCACCCGCAGTTGCCTTGGACGGAAACTCGACGCGATAAACCCCGCGCGCGACGTGCAGCAACGGCACTTGAGCAAACCGGCCATGACCCATTGCCCGCCAGCGCAGCGAGATTTCGCGCGGGGGCTGCCCGGCCAACACGAGCACTCTTAGCGACAACGTTTCGCCGCGATGAAAACTCGTCCGCACGGTCGGCACGATGATCCGCGCCGGGCCGCAGTACCCCTTCGACAACTGGGCATCCGCGGGCAGTTCTTCGCCGAGCAACCCAACTAGTTCTTTGCCGGGTTTATCGAGCAGGTCGGGAAAGTTATGCTCTTCCCAGTTGGCGATCGTGCCAAGTTCGCCGGGGTTGCCCACCACGGCGAGCAAATAGCCGTAGAGCCGGTCCACTTGTGTCACGAGTTCGCGCCGAACCGGCAGCGCCTGCTCGCGAGCCAGGCGCGCGCGGTGGGTTGCGTTGATCGCGGACCTGGCGATGAACAGCGCATTGGTCAGCCGCCCCCACGTGCAGTTCACCCGGCCCATTTCCCGCAGGTAATTGAACGTGTTCAGCCAATACGCGTACCGTTCCCGGTTTCCCAAACCGCGAATCCTCGGCGCCAGCGCGGCGAATTCGTCCACGAAACGGTACTGCTTGCGAACTTCGTCCCACGAGCGCGCATCCGGCTTGATACCGCCCGGACCGTCCACCCATTCCGCCGGGCGGGGCAAACGGCCGTCGATGCGCGAGAAAACCGCGGCCGCTTCGGCCGCAGCTTCAGCTCCGAATTCGTGTCCGGCCCAGTCGGCATAGAAATCGTGGATCGGCGGAAATTTGTCGTTGGCCGGCGGATCAGGCTGCCAGGCGGTGGACCAGGCGGATTGCGACCAGGCGGCCTGCGCGAGGGCGGACACGGCCGGACCCAGCACGCGCGTGCGCCAATGAATGCCCATCAGACCGTCGCAGCCGTAGCGCAGCGCGTCGAAGCCATCGCGCCGCATCCGGGCGGCCCAGAGTTCCGGCGCGGTGAGAGCTCCGTCATCTTCGAGCCAGGGGATCGCCCACTTGGAACGTCCCGGCACCTGGGCGAACCCCGGTTCGACGGGCGTGTGGCCCACCTGGCGGTTGATGCAACTGATGGCGACGTTCTTTGGCAGGACACGATCAAACAACGCGCGATCCTCTTGCGGGCCGAGCACCCAACCGCACGTGGCCAGAGCAAACGGCGGCCTCACTTTCTGCCACCCTTCAATGGCAGTGGCAAGATCGTTGGTCGTGGCGGCGATTTGCCCGGCTTGGTTGCCTTCCCACGTCCATCCTTCCGGCGTCCAAAACCAATAGAAATCGACCGGATACGCCTGCGCCGCACGGCGGAAGATGCCTTCGTAAAGTTGTTCAATGACAACCGGGTCTTGGGGGTCCTTTCCTTGGGCGCGCAGGCGCTCGGCCAGTTGTTGCGGCACCGTCAGTGGCGTTTCGGTTCCAACGCACGTTTTCACGCCCAGCCGATGTGCCTCGGTAAAGGCGTCGCGGAGCATCGTGGCGGTGTTCCGGAAAACCTGATTGCAGGCCTGGGGCGTCTTGGGTTCCGGCATCGCGCCAAGCATGACTTCAGGGCCAAAATCGTCCCGTTCGAATAACATCGCCGCGCCCCCGGAAAAATCGCCGGTCTTCTTCGGCGAATAACCCCAGTTGCCCCGCAGCGTATTTTGGTAGCTGGACGGGTAACTGGCCTCGACGCTTTCGCCCTCCCCAATTTCGGATGGCGGGCCGATCCAGACCGTGGGTTCCGCGTTGGGCCCGCCTTCCGGGTAGGTGTGCAGGCCGATGAAATTCATCCCCAGCTTGGGTAACTGCCCGAGGATGGCCAGGTAATCGTCGCGGCTCCACCAGTCCGGACCTTCGGGAAAATCATGAAACGGTTGGATGCCGCGCAAGCGAAAGAGCGGCTTGCCGGTCTCATCCAGCGCCGGAATCTGCAGGGAAACACGTCCGTCGGGAACGACGTCGCCGTGCAGGTAAAAGCGCACGCCCAGATGCTCGGCCAACCGATATGCGCCATACAACGTGCCGATGTCATCCCCGCCGGTCACGAGCACGGTGTCGCCGCGCGCAAGTTGCCGGGACTTGAGCCAATACTGCTCCGCTTCCAGGACGGGCAGTGTCATCTGAAGAGCCCTTGCCGCAGATCGTACCAGGGAAGAACGCCTGTCGCCCACAACGATGACCGGGCCTGGTCGAAAATGGTCTTGCAACTCAACGGGCAGCAAGCGGCCGGTCCGAAGAAAGACATAACGCCGCAATTCCCGCGCCGCCAGCAATTCCACATGCGAGGCGGATTTCGGGCAAATGATGCTTCCGGATTCCCGCGGGGGCACGGCCTGGCAGCGGAGGGCTGCTGTTGGAAACAGAACCATCGCCAGGGCGATGACAGCGCCCCGGTAGAAAGAATGCCCGATGACGTCTAAGAAACCGGAGCGGTTCATAATCCTGCTCTCTTAATGAGCCAGTTGAGAGGCTGTCACAAGCGGATTCTTGAGAAGCCCTGACGTCACACCCGGCGCGCGTTCGGGCCAGGAACCGGGGCGAAGGCCTGGAGGGCGCCGCTCCGTCGGTGCCCCGATCAACCAGATGGGGAAGCGACGGAGCGCTTCCCTCCAGGAAGAACCAGTTCACGGGAATTAGCTCGGGTCAGATTTTTCTCTGCAAGAAGGCCTGTAAAGCAACGGTGTTGTTGCATTCGACGTTTTTGGCGCCGAAGAAAGGGCGAATCGTCAAAAGGATGGGCGAAGGGAAGCAGGACAGCAGTTGGTCGAGACGCTGGGTAGCAGTACATTTTAGCCAAAAAGTTGGTGGGGCGAGCGTCCTCTCGAGCGGCAACCCGAACGAATTCCCAGACCAGCGGCTCGCCGGGCCTTCGCCGCGTCGAAGCGGCTCCGTCCGCGCAGGCGGGAATCTCGCCCCACCGAACTGTACCACTGACCTTGGGTCCCAATACTCCATTGCCCCATCCCTCCAATGCCCCGTCAGTGTTTGGGGCGGAGGAGGATGGCTTTTTTCTCCGTTCCGTCCACTTCAACGCTTTTTGTTTCGACGTTCGGATCGTCTTTAAGCGCCTGGTGGACGATGCGGCGGTCAAACGCGCTGAGCGGTTCGAGTTCGACCACATCTCCCCAGCGGCGCACTTTTTCGGCGGCTTCCTTGGCCTTTTTGACCAGGGCATCGCGCGCCTGGGCGCGATAGCCGCCCACATCCACCATCACTTTGGGCGCGGCGGCATCCTGCTGAAAGAGAAGCCGATTGGTGATGTACTGCAGGTCGGACAGGGTCTGGCCCTGCCGGCCGATGAGTCGGCCGGAATCTTCCGTTTTCACGTCGAGCAGCACGCCCTCTTCCAGGGCGTGTTCTTCAACCGTGACCGGGAAGCCGAGCAGTTCGAGGATTTTTTCCAGCGTGGCTTTGGGTTGGGCAGGCATCGATCTAGTGGGTAGTTGAGAGTTGATGGTTGATGGTCGAAAATCGCCTGTTCAATCAGCCCCCTATTTCCTCCTTTTCGCCGGCGGCGTCAAGACCGGAGCGGGCGGTGCGGCCTGTCGGGCCCGGGTGAGCTTGGTTTGGAGGATCGTCAGGAGGTTGTTCACAGTCCAATACAGTGTCATGCCCGCTGAATAGTTATAGAGAAAGAGCAGAAACATCAAGGGCATGTAGCGCATGAGCTTCTGTTGGACCGGGTCCACGCCGGGTGACATCGGAGTCAGATGAGATTGCCAAAGCATCGTGGCCCCCATGAGCAGGGGCAGCAGGTTGAACGGCAAACCCACTCCGGGAACACCAATAAACGGGACAAGACCCAAACCGGGAATAATGAACAGGGTGTCTCGCTGGGACAAATCCGAGATCCACAGAAACGACGCGCCTCGCAGCTCGATGGCGTTGCGGATCATGGTGTAGAACCCGATGAACACGGGCATCTGGATGAGCATGGGGAAACAGCCGCCCATGGGATTGACTTTATGCTCCTTGAAAAGCTCCATGGTCTTGCGCTGCACCTTCATCGCATCGTCTTTGTATTTCTCCTTGATTTCCTTGATCTTGGGTTGCAGCGCCTGCATCCGTTTCATCGACCGCGTACTGGCCGCCGTCAACGGCCAGAAGACCGCTTTGATGATCACCGTGATTGCGACGATGGTCCACCCGTACGAAATCCCCAATGCCCGATGCAGCCCATTCATTCCCAACAACAACGCCTTGGAAAAGAATCCCCAGAAGGTTCCAAAACCCATGATGGAATCGAGGTGGTTATTGAGGAAGGCGGCGATCCGCGCGAGAGTCCGGTACTCCTTGGGACCGGCGTACAAAACGAATTGCCGCTGCGCAACTTCACCGGGGCTCAGTGTCAACGCCGGATAAGTCAACGCCGCTTCGTACCCCACGGGAGCCGGGGCGTTGGGCGCCACGAACTGGGCTTCTTCAGGGCTGGGCCGGGGCAGATTGACTTTGCGCACCACAACTTCCAGCGCCGGTTCCTGCGGCATGACCGCCAACGCGAAGAACTGGTTGTGAACGGCGGCCCAAACCACGTTGGTTTGCCCGGCCCGGTATTCAGCGGGAGGTATTCGCGGCACACAGGCCAACCCGCGCGATGAAAAATAGCTCGCGCCCATCATGTCCTCCGTCTTCTGGCCATTGTACCACATCATGCCCAACGCCTGGCTCCCATCCTGGGCGTTCATCGGCGTCGCGGTGCCCAACACCCATTCCTGGGAGGGCAATGACAACGTGTTGGAAGATTGATTCTCCAGACGGACGGTCGCGGTCAGCAAATAGTTCGTCCCCGGCGAAAAATCCTTTACCAGGGTGAGGCCGTTGGCGAGGTTCTTATCTGCGCGAACGCCCGTCGCCGTCCGGGTGAGATGAAAAATGCCGTCGCTCTGCACCGCCTCACCGTCCAGCACTGCGAGCGTCGGCACGGGCGCTTGTGTATCCAGCGTGGCGAGGCGGTTCGTTCCGGACTTCTTGCCCTGCCACGAAGCGACCGATTCAGGATAATCGGTCAGCTCAACCAGTTTGAGGCCGCCGCCATAAGAGGTGAACGTGTAGCGGGCCTTGGTGTTGGTCACCACGAGCAGTTGTTCGGGCACGTTGGTGTCGACCGGCAGTTTCGGAGTGGTCGCGTTTTCCGGGACGGCTGCCTCCAACTGGCGCTGCACTTCGGCCGGGTTGCTAACCGTCATGCGGGCGACCATTTGAGTGCTGACGACGGCATTCGTCGCTCCCGGCGGCAGCCGTTTCGGAGGATACAACTTGGGCACGATGACCGAAGACCAGAGGAGCAACAGCGCGAAGCAAACGGCCAGGACGATGATGGATTTGCGGTCCATGAGAAATCAACGTCTGAGGCTCAAAGGCAATTCCGTGCTCCCGGTGTGGGACGGCGTCAACCGCTGGTCTTTGAAGCTTGAGCTTCGAATTTTGAACCGTTGCGGCACGGGATCGTGTCCGCACCCGCCCCAGGGATGGCAGCGGCAGATGCGTTTCAACGCCAGCCAGGCGCCCGGCGCGGATCCGTGGGTTTTGATGGCCTCCAAAGCATATTCGGAACAACTGGGCGTGAAGCGGCACTGGCTGAGCGGCCCAAACAGAAAGATTTTCGCCGGCGACAATGTCCAGCGGTACAGCCGCACCAACAATATCAGGCAATGCTGAAGCGGATTCATCGGTGATGGATTCACGACGCCTCCCGCCACAATCCCGTTTTGCGCAGCGTGGTCAGGAAATCCTTCTCCACCTCGGAAAGGGCTTTCGCTGCAATCGACGGTCTCGCGATCAACACGAGATCGACCGGGTGCGCCAGATCACGTTGATGCGCTCGAAAGACTTCCCGCAGCAACCGGCGGGCGCGGCTGCGCGCGACGGCATTGCCGATGCTGCGGCCGGTCACCACGCCGAGGCGCGGGGATGAGCCGGACGGGAGCCGGCGCCAATTGGCAATCAGGCAGCCGGTCACCCTCCGCTCCCCTTCCAGGCGGATGCGGGAAAACTCGCGGCTTTGTTTGATGCGCATGGCGCGGCTGAACCTCAACGGCCTGGACGCGGCGGCAGCCATGGGCCGGCCCTAAACGGGTGTCAGGCGTTTGCGCCCCGTGCGACGGCGGTTGCGCAGAATGCCCCGGCCGCTTTTGGATCGTTTGCGCGCCAGAAAGCCATGCTGCCGCCGGCGACGAATTTTCGACGGTTGATACTGTCGTTTCATAAATGCAATTCCGCTCGTGAGCCGAGGTTCTCGCCCGAAAGACGACTGGATCGGGAAAACTCCCAGAACCGGAACGCGAGAGCATAACAGCCACCACCCGAGTGTCAAGCAAGGCGGTCGGCAGGTAGTGGTACGTTTTCAGCTTTGGGGCGGCGCGGTCTTCACGTCGTTCTGATCAATTTCTTCCCACCCAATCTTAAAAAGTCGGGATGCTTCAGCGAGAAATTTTATTCGGTTTCCTCTGGTGGTGAAATAGAAAGTGGCTTTCCCTTCCCTTCGGTGCCACTGAGCATTGCTGGCACCAGATACAGAAATCTGGCGATTGATTTCTGGCTGACATTGCCACGCAAGCCCACGCATTGCCGAAATCATAAACAAATCCGGACAATGAATGGTGACGCTGAATTTGAAGTGTTCATGCTGTCTCATAAGACTGCTTAGTCTAGCAACTTTACAATTTCCTCCAAGCTCCAAACGTGATCTGCAACACCCGCTTCCATTGCTGGCGTAACCCGCAAGGTTTGATGAACTCGCGCAAAATTGTAGTGCATAAAATGAAGGGCAACAGCCGCTTCGTGGTTTTCGACCTTTTTGGAAAAGGCGTTTGTCAGCCTGGTGAACCGGCGCATGGACATTCTCATCGTCAGGTTTTGCCGCTCCGTGAAGCTGGTGGAAATGTGGGCAAAATCAGGCATTCCGCTAATCACAGCCCGCCTTGCGCCCATGCATTGAGCCGGGCTGTAACGGACTTCGCTACTGTCTTTCGGTGTTGGCCCGTAAATCTTCTGGAGCATCGCGTAATCAATCTCCGAGCCAAAGGCATCCTCTACGGCTTCCAAGTACGCCTTGTGCCCGTCTGTTGTGAGTTGCACGCGATTGGCGAGCCGCCCCTTAAGATCGTGAATGAAGTGATACGCGGCTCCGCCGTCGCGGGTGCCGACATACCAGCAGGGCACAAGTTTCGTTTTGGCATCCAAGGCCGTCCACGTCCAAACGTCGCCCCACCCTTCGCGCATGTGCTGCGTTGTTTTCACATTCTTCTGCTTGCAGCCGATAAATGCCCAAATTTCATCGCATTGAATCCGAGTCAGCTTGAGATTGCAAAAAGTCTTGTCCTGATAGGCAGAACATGCCGCCCCAAGTTCAACCAAGAGCTTTTGAATCGCGCCCCGGTGAGTCCCGGTCATGCGCGTGGTTGCTCGAAGCGAATTGCCCTCAACCAGACAGGCAACAACGCGAACCTTTTCTTCAATACTCAATTTGTTCATGCCGCTAATATGCTTGAGCGCTCAAGCATTGTCAATATAAATGTTCATTTATGAATTTGAGAATTCCATTGACGGACCTTGGGAGATTTCCTAGAAAACATGCCAGGTTTTCTAAAAATAGAAAGGCTCCCGTGACGATTTGCATTGCTGCTATTTGTGAGAATGGCCAAAAGGTTGTTGCTTGCGCCGATAGGATGATCACTATTGGAATGTTGTCGCGCGAGTTTGAACACACGCGCTCGAAAATCATTCCGCTATCGAAAACCTGCCTAATGATGACCGCCGGTCCAGCGCTGCGGGATATAGACCTACAAAAGCACGTCTTGAGAGCAATATCTGGAAGGGCAGAGATCAAGCTTTCTGAAATTGTGTCCGGCGTTAAGGAAGGCTATCAAAAAGCAAGACGGCAAAAAATCGAAGAACTTTTCATTAAGCCGAGGGGATTGAGCTTGGAGGAATTTCTTCAAAGCGGACGCGGATTGTTGCCTGAGGCTGGAATGATGATTGATGAAAGCCTCGCCACTTTTGATTATGGACTTGATATTCTTGTGGCTGGAATAGATAATGAAGGTGCCCATGTTTACTACGTGGAGAATCCAGGAACTTCAGAGTGTTTTGATAGCATTGGCTACCACGCAATCGGTTCTGGCGAACCATTGGCTATTTCCTCATTGATCGAAAGCGGTTACTCTGGGTCGATGTCCTTACAGGAAGCAATGTGGGCAGTATTTGAAGCGAAAAAGCGGTCTGAGAATGCGCCCGGCGTTGGTAAGGCTGCCGATTTTACGATCATTGATTCCCAGCAAACCCTTCCGTTTGATGCTCCCGCCCTAGAAAAACTTGAGCAGCTATACACGGAATTCTTAGCCGAGCATGAAGAATGTTTCCAAACGCTCAAACCGAAATTGAACACAATTCCGATTCCAAAATCGAAACCTATATGACGCAGGCATCCGAACAAAAAGAACGCCGCCTTTTGGCAGAGGTTCGACGGATCAGGTTGGCTGCGAAGAAACGCCGACTGTTGGCTCGCAGAAGGATGGCACTATCGGTGGGGCAAAGAGGAATTAGGCGTCTCGCACAAATGGGATTTGAAGAAAACCCCATCTGAATAAATAGGCACCTAATGGCGAGAAGAGGCGTGCGATTTCCATCGCGCCAACGCTGCCCTTCTGGCAATCTCAACTCTCCGACGAGGAGAAAGCGACTCAGACCTAGCTTTCCCGCCCTTTATGCCTCCAAGCCTGCCGAGAGCGATAGCGGCGGGATTCTTGGCGGGTTTCACTTCAGATTGTCCAGTCGCCTGTTGAACAGTAGAAAACGCAGTTTGGTTTATGTCCCTGCTTGAGCGTTTAGGCATGCCGCAACCTTGCGCCGTTCGGGGAAAGATTCAAGCCAAAAATCGGGACTCAGGATTCAAAACGTACCACTACCGGTCGGCAGGCAGTGTCCTGATTTGAGATTTCGTTGAATGAATGCCACGGTAGAGCCGCGCTGCGTCGCGGCCGGACGCGCAGCAGCGCGTCCCTACCCGTCAAATAAGGACGCTACCGGTCGGCAGGTAGTGGTATCGTTCAGCCAGAAAGTCGGTGGGGCGAGCGTCCGCGCGAGACGGAAGGCGAAAAGATCCACCCGACGAGCGGCTCGCCGGGAGTCTCGCTCCACCAAACTGTACCCACTACCGGTCAGCAACATGCTCAGCCGGCAGCGGGCAGTCTCGCCAAACGGCCGGTGGGGCGGGCGCCTGTCGCGCCGTGCGTTGATCCTCGCCAGATTGGCGGGCCGGAGTGCCGGTCCCGTTGTTTGGCCGAACGGAGCCAGGCCCTGCGAGTCTAAAAGCGTGACTTTGCCCGGGGCATGCTGTCTAATGGACCGTGAAAGCGCTCGTGAACGAGCCCGTGGCAGAACAAGCATGTCTGGACCAGGCGCCAAGCGGTCTGACGCCGTCCGAATTTGCCGACCTTTACACTTCGCACAGCCGCGCGATTTACTACCTGGCGCTCCGTTTCCTGGGGGACCCGCAGAAGGCCGAGGATGCCACCCATGACGTCTTTCTCAAAGCGTTCCGCAAGATGGACCAGTTCCGGGGCGAAGCCTCCTGGCGCACCTGGCTTTATCGCATCGCCATCAACCATTGCCGCAATCTTCAGCAAGCCTGGCACGAGCGTCACCTCTTTTCCAACGCCGACGACGCCGTCTGGGAAAGCGCCGCCGTTCCGGACGATTCGCCGCTGCGGGTTCTCGAGACCAGGGAACTCGGGGAACGAATTCAGAAGGCGCTCGACGGCTTGCCGGCGGAGTACCGGCTGCTGCTGCTGCTCGTCGCGGACGAGGAACTGAGCTACGAACAGGTCGGCGTGTTGACCGAACAATCTGCCGACGCGGTGCGCGGGAAGTTGCACCGCGCCCGCAAGGCTTTCACCGTTCTTTTTCGAAAATCCGCCTGAAAGCGAATATGAAACGTCAGACCAAATTCGATTCCGCCGAGCAGCAACAGCACGCTGCCGGGCAACAGACGCAACAGCAGTCGGCCCTTGAATTTGCGGCCGCGGAGGAATTGTTGCGTTACGATGCCGAGCACACTGCGGTGCCGGGCAGCATCGCGCAGCGGCTCCAGGAATCCACCGGATCACTCCCCCCCCCCCCCGCTCGTTCCTGGTGGCGGCGGCTGTTTCGCCGGGGCAATCCGTGAACTCCTCCTCCCCGCGTCCCTCTGTATGAACTTTCAAACCGAACTGGAGACTCTGATCCGCGCGCGTTACCCGATTCTGTACATCCTCACCAGCGAGGAAATGCGCGTCCAGGAGCTCATCATGGAGATCGGGAAGCGGCGCCAGAAAAAGGTGTTCGAGTGGAGCTGCAGCACCGGCATCGTGCCCGCCGGAACCTCGATCCAGTCCCAAAAGAGCCGCAACGCCGGCACCAGGGAACCGCTGGCGGCTCTGGACCAGGTGATCGAACAGGTGGAACCCGCCCTGTTCGTGTTCAAGGATCTGCACCCGTTCCTGACCCGGACCAATTTCAATGTCATCCGCAAGTTGAAAGAAATCTCGCTGCACCTGAAGAACAGTTTCAAAACGATCCTGCTGGTTTCACCGGTGCTCGAAATACCCGCCGACCTGGAAAAGGAAATCACCCTCCTGAACTACCCGCTGCCGTCGCGCGAGGATTTGAATGCCCTGCTCGACCGGATCATCGCCGATGTGAAGCACTTCAAGCAGGTGATAACGGATCTGGACGAGGCCGGCCGCGAACGCCTGTTGCAGGCCGCGATGGGCTTGACCCTGGGAGAAGCCGAGAACGTGTTCGCCAAAATCATCGTCAAAGACGGCCGGCTCAGCGGCGAGGACGTGGACGAGGTGTTTGCCGAAAAACAGCAAATCATCCGCAAAAATGGTTTGCTCGAGTACTGCGCGACCAGTGAAAGTTTCGCCAATGTGGGCGGGCTGGCGGTTCTGAAACAGTGGCTGCAGAAGCGTTCCGTGGCGTTCACGGCCGAGGCCCGGGCGTTCGGGCTGCCGGCGCCCAAGGGCGTTTTGATGCTCGGCGTGCAGGGTTGCGGCAAAAGCCTCTGCGCCAAGGCCGTCGCCACCGAATGGCACCTGCCCCTCCTGCGTTTCGACATGGGCCGGATGTTCGGCAGCCTGGTCGGGTCTTCGGAGGAAAACGTCCGCCGGGCAATCGCCGTGGCGGAGTCGGTGGCGCCCGCGATTCTCTGGGTGGACGAAATCGACAAGGCCTTTGCCGGTTCACAAGGTTCCGCCATCAACGACGGCGGCACGACGGCGCGCGTGTTCGGCACCTTTCTCACCTGGCTTTCGGAGAAAACGGCGCCGGTGTTTGTGGTGGCCACGGCCAACGATATTTCCCAACTGCCGCCCGAACTGCTGCGCAAGGGGCGGCTGGACGAAATCTTTTTCGTGGACCTGCCGGGCAGAGACGAGCGCGCCGAGATTTTCCGCATCCATCTCAACAAGCGCGGACGCGATGCCGTCCGTTTTGACCTTGCGGCGCTGGCGGATACGACGGAAGATTTCAGCGGAGCCGAGATTGAGGAAGCCATCAACAGCGCGCTTTATGACGCGTTCAGCGACCGGGCGGACATAACGACCGAGCACGTGTTAAACGCGCTCCAGCAAACCGTGCCGCTGGCCCGGACGATGGACGAGCAGATCAACCAGTTGCGAAGCTGGGCGGACGGACGGGCGCGCAATGCGAGCGTCCCGCGCGCGGTCAGAACCCGCGGTGAAACGCGACCACGAACCAACTAGCTGCATGAGCCGTTTTGTCAATCTGGAGCTGGGCGGCGAATCGGAAGACGAGTCGCGGCAGCAAGAGCAGGAGGCGCCGGTCAAGGATGAGGCGTACTACCTCAACGAAGCCCGCATGGCCTTCGAGAACGGGAATTTCGAACCCGGTTTGCGCTCTTACTCGAAGGTGCTCGAGTTCAACCCGCAGAACCTGGCCGCCTGGACCGGGCAGGTGCGGATGCTCATCGAGCTGGGAGAGTTTCGCGAAGCCAAGCTTTGGGCGGACAAGGCGCTGGAACGGTTTCCGCGCGAGCCGGAACTGCTGGCGGCCAAAGCCGTGGCGCTGGGGCGCACCGGCGATCTGCCGGGCGCGCTCACGTTTTCGGACGCCTCCATCGAAGAGCGCGGGGACACGCCCTACGTCTGGCTGGCGCGCGGCGATGTGCTGCTGGCACGCGAGGAGCGGCGGGCGGACTATTGTTTTGAAAAAGCGCTGCTGCTGGCGCCCGGAGACTGGTTCATCGCCTGGCTGGCGGCGCGGATCAGGTACTATTACAAGCAATTCGCGCTGGCGCTGAAGCTGCTCCAGCGGGCCATCGAGTGGAACACGGGGCATTTTCTGCTCTGGCTGGAACTGGGCCAATGCCAGCAGGAATTGGGGATGGTCGGCCCGGCAAGAGTCTCGCTGAGCCAGGCGCAGCAGCTCAACCCGCAGTGCCGGGAAGCGAACCTCGCGCTGGTCAGGCTGTCGCAGACCGGCTTTTGGAGCCGCGTGATCGGCTTGTGGAAACGGCGGTTTGAAGAATGAGCACCGAGAACCTGGATCGTCTGTTGTCGGCGGCCAAGGAATTTGACGGCTCCGACCTTCATCTGGTGGCTGGGGTGCCGCCGGCATTCCGAGTCAACGGCGAAATCATCATTGCCGACGAGGATGCGTTGACGCAGGCGGAGATCTCGCGGATGGCGGACAGCCTGCTCAACGATCAGCAGAAGAAAAAATTCGAGCAGGAATGGGAACTGTGCATTTCGCTGCTCCACCCCATCGCGGGAAGAGTTCGCGCAACCTTCTATCGCCGCAACGGCCATCCGGAGATGAGTTTCCGGTTCTGCGGCGAGCGCATCGCCACCCGGACCGAACTCGGATTGCCGGAAAAGATCGACGAAATGGCACGACGCCCCAACGGGCTGTTTCTCATCACGGGGCCGACCGGCGCCGGCAAAACGACCACGCTCAATTATCTGGTGGACCTGATCAACACCGAACGGCGCTGCAAAGTGGTGACCATCGAGGACCCCATTGAGTTCGTGCATGAAAACAAGCGCGCCATCGTGGTCCAACAGGAGGTGCTGACCGACGTGCGCTCCTTCAACCGGGCCTTGATCCACGTGCTGCGCCAGGATCCGGATGTCATTGTCGTGGGTGAGATGCGCGATCCCGAAGCCATCGCGACCGCGTTGATGGCGGCCGAAACCGGGCACCTGGTTTTGGCGACCATGCATTCGCCCAGCGTTTCGCACGCCATCGAGCGCATTGTCGGCGTGTTCGAAGGCAACGCCCAGCGGCAGGTCATCCTCCAGTTGTCCAACGCGCTGCAGGGAATCATCGCGCAGGACCTGCTGCCGGCGGCGGACCGCACCCGGCGGGTCCTCGCCTACGAATTGCTTGTGGCCAACGGCGCGGTGCGCAACCTGATTCGTGAAAACCAGCTCCATCAACTGGAAAACACGATTCAAATGGGGCGCAAGGAGGGCATGGTCCTGATGGACAACTGCCTCCACGATTTATACTGCAAATGCCTGGTCACTTATGACACGGCCGTGAGCCGCGCGCGACAGCCGGAGCGGATCGTCCAACAAAAGAGCTGAATTACGAACCTGCTCAGCCGGCGCCCGCGGTCGATGGCAGTCGCCCGGGCTGGCGGCATGAATCGGCAAGGCAACGGCCGGATACGGTGGAACTGACATGAGCGACACAGCTCACATCATTCGAGGATCAATCCTCCTGATCGCGTCCGTCGCCGCGGGGGGATGGCTCCTTGTCCATTCACTCAAGCGGAGTCAAGATCCGCCGCGGCTGATTGTTAAATGGATCCTCACCGGGCTCATCTTGTGGTTCCTGATTCGGATCGTGGTGCCGATGGCGGACCCGAACACGCGGGGCGCGGCCGCGTGGGACGGCATCGTGCTGGCGCTCGTTTGTGGCCTGGCCTTGACAGCCGTTTGGCGGCACAGCATGGCTTCCATCATCGCCAAACCCCTGGGCTCGCTCTTCGACGGGGGGGATCGGGAAGTTGACCCGTGCCCGGTCTATTCCGTCGCCCAGGCCAAACGAAACCGCGGTTATTACCTGGAGGCGGTCAGAGAAATCCGGAAACAGCTCGAACAATTCCCTCAGGATTTCCAAGGCCAACTCCTGCTCGCGGAAATTCAGACTCAAAACCTGAACGACCTGCCGGGCGCGGAAGTCACCATCCAGCACTTGTGCAACCAGCCCCGGCACGCGCCGCGCAACATCGCTTTCGCTCTGAATTCACTTGCGGATTGGCACTTGAAATATGCCCAGGACCGCGAGGCCGCGCGTCAGGATCTCGAAAAGATCATCGCCCTGCTGCCGGAATCCGAAATGGCGGCCTTGGCGGCCCAACGCATCGCCCATTTGGCTGACACCGCGTTTCTCCTGGCTCCGCACGACCGGCAACCGGTTGCCTTGGCGACGGGTGTGGCCGACGTGGGCCTGCTGCCAACCCGGGATCGACCCGCCGTTCCGGAAGCGGACCCGGGAAAACAGGCGGCTGAATACGTGCGCCATCTGGAAAATCATCCGCTGGACACGGAAGCCCGGGAGAACCTGGCCCGGCTCTACGCCGATCATTATCAACGGCTCGACTTGGCCGCCGACCAGTTGGAGCAATTGATCGCTCATCCGGCGCAGCCCGCCTCGAGGATTGTGCGCTGGCTGAATCTGCTGGCCGACTTGCAAATCCAACATTCGGCCGATTACGAAACCGTCCGGCGAACCGTCCAGCGGATCATCGATCGCTACCCGGGAATGCCTCCGGCCGAAACCGCGCGTCGCCGGCTGGACCATCTGAGGCTGGAATTAAAGGCAAAAGAAATGAGCCAAACGGTGAAGCTTGGCTCGTACGAACAGGATATTGGTTTGAAATCAAAACGTTGAGTTGTCGCGCCTCACGTCCGCTGGCGCTCGGCAGCGCTTCTCCAACCAGCAATTCAACGTTTTAATGCAACGACTTTAACGGACAAGTTTCAAGGCGATCTGCTTGTCAATCTCCGCTGTCAGATCGATGTTCGAGCCGCCGCCTCGAGTGCGCGTCTGCACGGTGACGGCGGTCACCCGCGAATCCATCTGTTCCACGCGCACCCAGACCTTGTTCTGACTGACTTTGCCTTCCGCAACTTTGGCAATGCCGTTCACTGTGTTCGTCTGGTCATGAAGGGTGATTTCGTTGACCAGAACGCCGTTGTCGCGGATGACATCCTTGGCGGCCTGAAACACCTGGTCCATCGGCCGCTCGTAACGCGCCTCGATCTTGTCCTTGATGAAAGGCACACCCGCCGTTCTTTTGCCAGTCACCGTCTGCACGCACCCCACCGCCAAAACAGCCAATCCGAGGATCGCCGCGAACATTTTCGTTTTCATCGGGGCCATCCAATCACATTCCTCCGGCGCGTCAAGCACGAAGCTCCTGCCGCGTGCGGCGGGGCGCGTCTCCGCACTGCCACCGGTCCGTAGCGTCGGGCATCCTGCCTGACGTATGGGACGGCTTCCAGCCGCCTGGAGCGAATGCAGACTCGTATCAAATCCAGCCTGAGGACAACAGCACGGCGCTCCCATCCACCGGGCTGGAAGCCCGGCTCTACGGCAGCCAGAATGGCTACCGCTACGCTGGCCGCGCCCGGCTGCGCCCGCGCGGCGGGCGACCATTTGCCGGCTCGAGAGCAACGTCCGCGCGAGCGGTACAGTCTGGCGGGGCGAGACTCCCGGCGAGCCACTGGTCGGAAGGATCTTTCGCTTTCCGGCTCGCGAGGACGCTCGCCCCACCCACCGCTAAACCGTGCCACTATCCGTCCGCCCCCTCGCTTGACGGGATCGAAATGGGTCCGATGTTGAATCAGACCCATGTCACTCAGAGTCTGTTGCGGCTGCTTATACGATATGCAGAACGCACCAAATGATGATGCTCGTAGAATTACAGTCCAGCTTCGGGGCGGCGGTCCGAACCCGGAGAAAGAAGCTCGGCATTTCGCAGGAGGAACTGGCCGGGCGCGCCGGCCTGCACCGCACCTACGTTGCGGATGTCGAGCGTGGCGCCCGCAATCTCTCCCTGGGAAGCATCGCGAAGCTGGCCGATGCCCTCGGGGTTTCGATCGCCGCGCTCTTCTCGCCGGAGTCGGATGCGGCCCACCACGCGCAAGAAGAGATGGTCGAGATTCTGCTGGCGGAAAACAATCCCATCGACGTTAAGCTGACGTTGAAAACTTTCGAAACCGCCAACCTGATTAATCCCGTTCACATCGTGCGCGATGGCGAAGAAGCGCTCGAATTCGTTTTTGGCTCCGGCCGTTATGCCCGGCGCAAAGACCAGGACCGCCCGCTGCTGGTGCTGTTGGATTTGAAGCTGCCCAAAGTCAGCGGGCTCAAGGTTTTGCGGCAGATCAAGGCCAGCGAGCAGACCCGGACCCTGCCCGTGGTCGTGCTAACCGATTCCCGGCGGGGACCGGAGCTGGCCGAAAGCCTGCGTCTGGGTGCGGAAGCTTATATTGTTAAACCCACGCAGTTTGACCGTTTCGCGAGGATTGTGCCCCAACTGGCAATGTCCTGGGCCCTGCTCCATCCCGTCCACGCCACGGCAGCGTGAGCCGCAACTGAGGCTGGAAACGCCGCGAAGTCGCGCCCGATGCGGAGCTGAAACCGGGCAACCACTCTTGCCATAAAAGTCTGCGGACACGCCGCCTCGACAAGCAGGCGCGGAAATGCGATTCTCTGATTGTGCCACTTGAAAAGCTGGAGCAATTGCGCGTTCTTTTGCGCTCCTACGGTTCGTGCCTCGTCGCGTATTCCGGCGGGGTGGATTCCGTCTTCCTGGCGCGCGTGGCCAGGGATGTTCTCGGCGAAAAGGCGCTGGCGGTCATTGCCGATTCGCCGAGCTTGCCGCGGCGCGAGCTGGAAGAGGCGTTGGGCATCGCCCGAGAATGTCAAATCCCGGTGCGTGTCATCCGGACGCAGGAATTTGCGAACACAGCTTACACAGCCAATCCGGCCAACCGTTGTTATTTCTGCAAGCAGGAGCTTTTCACTCAACTGATCCCCATCGCCCGGGCCGAGGGATTCGCGGTCATTGCTTATGGCGAAAATGCGAGTGACGCCGGCGACTACCGTCCCGGCGCCCAGGCGGCCGCGGAATTCCAGGTGCGCGCCCCGCTGAAAGAAGCGGGTTTGACCAAGGCGGAAATTCGCGAACTGTCCGTTCGGCTTGGTCTGCCGACGGCCGACAAGCCGCAGATGGCCTGCTTGAGTTCACGCGTTCCTTACGGCGAACCGGTCACGCCCGAAAAACTCAGCATGATCGAGCGGGCGGAAAATGTGTTGCGTGATCTCGGCTTCCACAACGTGCGCGTCCGGCATCATGAGCTGGGTTCCGAGTTGCGAGTTTCGAGTTCCGGGTCGCAGGCCGCGAAAACGCCGGGACCCAAAACCCAAAACGCGAAACCCGAAACAATAAAACATCTGGCCCGCATCGAGGTCGGTCCGGAGGAATTGCCGAGGTTCCTGCAAAACGGGATCTCCCTGAAAGTTGCGGAGGCCTTGAAACGAATCGGCTATGCCCACGTCACGGTGGACCTGCAGGGTTATCGGCGGGGCAGCTTGAACGCAGTTTCACCATCAACCGAAGCGCCAAAATCCAAGCCGAATTCGTGAACTGCCTCTAAAGTGTGAAGTGCGAAGTGCGAGCCCGAGCGGTTGCCCACTTCGCACCTCGCACTGCGCACTGCTTGACGATAATGAGCCAACCGCGGCCGTGACATTCGCGGCGCTTCCGGGTCTCCAGAAATTTCGTTGTGACTTTTGCGCCATTTTGCGGCTTAATCCAGCCGTGCTATGTCATTACTCGACGACATCGAACCGCTGAAACAAGCCGCGCTCGGGGACCTGAAAGCCGCGCCGGACCTGGCCGCCCTCGAACAGACCAAGGGCAACTGGATCGGCACGCACGGCAAGTTCACCGCGCTGATGAAGCAACTGGGCACCCTGCCAAGGGAAGAAAGGCCCGCCGCCGGCAAAGCCATCAACGCCGCCAAAACCGAGCTGGAAGCCGCGCTGGCGGAGCGCCGCGCCGAACTCGAACTCAAAGCCGCCCTGCCGAAGGAACCCACGGACTTCACCCTGCCGGGCCGCCGCCGCGCGCCAGGCAGATTGCATCCGCTCACGCAGGTCACCGAAGATATCGTGCGCAGCTTCCGCAAAATCGGCTTCGTCGTCGCCGACGGTCCCGAGGTCGAGGATGAATACCACTGTTTTGACGCCCTGAACACGCCCGCCGATCACCCGGCGCGGGATACGCAGGACACGTTTTATTTGCAGACTGAAACCCTCGCCCGACCTGCCGGCCACGCTCTCCCACCGGATGGGAGAGGGGCGGGGAATGAAGCCGCGCGCAATTCGCTTCTGCTCCGGACACACACCAGCTCGGTCCAAATCCGCGTCATGGAGAAACAGCGGCCGCCCGTGCGCATCATTGTGCCGGGCCGCGTTTATCGCCGCGACAACGCCGACGCCACGCACAACCCCACGTTCCAGCAGGTCGAGGGCCTGTACGTGGACAAAGGGGTGACCGCCGCCGACCTGAAGGGGACGGTCGAGTTCGTATTCAAGGAATTGATGGGCGAGGACGTTAAAATCCGGTTCCGTCCGCATTATTTCAGCTACACCGAGCCGAGCTTTGAAATCGACTTTACCAGCGCGCTGCTGAAGAAAATGGGCAAGGACTGGCTCGAAATTGCCGGCTGCGGCATGGTGCATCCCCAGGTTTTCGAGAACGTCAGCTATGACCCGGAGGTCTGGACCGGCTGGGCGTTCGGCTTCGGCATCGAACGCATCGCGATGATTCGCTACGGCATCAATGACATCCGGCTGTTCTACGAGAATGACGTGCGGTTTTTGAGGCAGTTTTAAGGATTCCAGATTTCTATTGATTGGATTCCAAAACAAACTATTTTGGAAGCATGAAAACGACTATTGATATTCCGTATAAATTACTTCGGGAAGCCATCAGGCGCACCGGCGCGAAGACCAAGCGGGATGCCATCGTTACCGCCGTCAATGAATTCAACCGCCGCCGCCGCCTCGAAGAAATGGCCGAACGCCTGCACGGCTCTTGTCCCAATTTCATGACACGGGACGACCTCGATCGGATGCGCAAAGATCACAAATGGGGGGCAGGCAAATGATCCTGGTGGATGCTTCGAGCTGGATTGAGTTCCTGCGTGGGAGCGAGAGCGAGTCCGGCCAGCGGGTCAAAGCATTGCTGGCACGCGGCGACGCCGCATGGTGTGACCTCACTTTGGTGGAGCTTTGGAACGGCGCCCAGGGCCGGCAGGAGAAGGCCGTCCTGGCGGAATTGGAGTCAGAATTACGCCTCTGCCCAATCAACGAGGAAGTGTGGCTGGTGGCACGCCGATTGGCGCGCCGGTGCCGGGACAAAGGCGTCACCGTCCCATCCGCAGACATCGTGATCTCCGCTTGCGCCGTCAAACACGGCCTGGAATTGGAACACAACGACGGCCACTTCAACAAAATCCTGCCCCTCGCGAGACGATTATGAGAGGGCATCGCGATCGTTTCCCAGGAGACTCCATGTCGGTGCTTGAGGAAGTCATGGCTTGAAACTATAAATGCATCTGGAACGGCGGCCAAAATGAAGCATCAACAGAAACATCTCGGCCAATTCTTCACGCCACCGGAAGTGGCGCGAAGCCTGGTGAGTTGGCTCGCGCCAGGATCCGCTGATCGTCTTCTCGATCCTTCGTGTGGAAACGGTCAGTTTCTGGCGTTGCATCGCCGTTCGGTCGGAGTTGAAGTTGACGCGGCGAATGCCGTGCTTGCCCGGCAACGCGCGCCAAGCGCGTTGATTCACTCAGGCGACTTCTTCACCTGGGCGTCGAAAACTCCCGAACGATTCGAAGCCGCGGTCGGGAATCCTCCTTTCATCCGTTACCAGCTTTTCTCGGGCGACGTACGCGACCGCGCCATCGAAGTTTCCTCCAAGCTTGGCGCCCAGTTCAACGGCCTGTCATCGTCATGGGCACCCTTTCTTGTCGCGACATCCAGTCTACTAAAGTCCGGGGGATCCATGGCGTTTGTCGTTCCGGCGGAAATCGGTCACGCCACATACTCCCAGCCGTTGCTTGAATGTCTCTGCCGAAATTTTGGCATCGTGGGGATTGTCGCCATTCGCACAAAGCTCTTTCCCGACCTTGGTGAAGATGCCTGGTTGCTATACTGCTCCGGTTTCGGCGGCCGGACCGACAGCATCGGGCTGAAATTGGTCGAACGATTCACCGAAACGGCGGTTGCCCCTCGTTTTGACCGGTTCATCCCGCTAACGACATGGCTGGCCGCTGGATGCAGGCTCCGCAAGTTTCTGCTCTCGCCCCGCTGGTTCGCGCTGTATGAAGAAATTTCGCAACGAGATGGAGTTCGACAATTTGCGGACGTCGCGCATGCCGGCATCGGTTACGTGACCGGGGCCAACGATTTTTTCCACCTTCGGCCGAGTGAAGCGAAGCTATGGGAGATTCCGCGACGATGCCTTCGTGTTGCCATCAGACGCTCCGAGCAACTCCCGGCCAAGGACGTGGACGCGGCAACGGTCAAGACCTGGCTCAATGCTGATGAACCGGTGCTCTTGTTGGACTTGAGCAAAGAGCAAGGGATGCCGGAGCCAGTCAGCCGCTATCTCAACACCAGCGACGCAGAAGCGGCCAAGAAGACTTACAAGTGCCGCAACCGCGACCCGTGGTATGTCGTCCCCGACATCCGTGTCCCGGACGCTTTTCTTTCATACATGAGCGGTGAAAGCGCATCGCTCGTGGCCAACTCGGCCTGCTGTGTCTGTACGAATTCAGTGCATGCGGTAAGGCTGAAGAACGGTCTGAGCATCCGGCGGATTCAGGAGGCCTGGCATCACCCGGTCGCTGCGCTGAGTTGTGAACTCGAAGGACATCCCTTGGGCGGCGGCATGCTGAAACTGGAGCCGGGTGAGGCAGCACGCATACGCCTTGCCCTTGGAGATCGAGTAGTTTCAGAAGCAGAACAAGAAGAATTAGTAGAAGCCGCCAACTTCATGCGCCGGTGGAGACACTATGCCTAAAGTGAAACTGCCCTCATTTCTGAACCTGAAAGCCGCGTTGAAGGAGTTCGCGACCATTACCAACACGCAATCTCAGGAACATATCAAACCGATCCACCGCCACCTGGCGATGCGCCTCGTCTTGGAGGGCGGCTTCAATCCTGATGAAATCATGCCACATCCACCTTTGGCGGTCGAACGCGCAGGCAAGCGCAATATCCTCCACTTCGACCCCAAATGTGAAGCAGGCGGGGAACAGACGGTATTGGGCGGTCTGAAAAGCAAAGCGGTAGATGTCGTAGTAACAAAACCGGGAGTCGGGCCTGTTATGGCCATCTCGGTGAAAGGAACCATCGGTGCTTTCCGAAACCTTACTAACCGGATGGAAGAAGCCATCGGAGATTCTGCCAACATCCACATCATGTATCCAGGTCTGGTGTACGGCTTTCTCCACTTGCTGAATGGAAACGACGCGAGGAAAGCGATGTTGAAGCCGAACGATATCGCCATCAACCACAAAGGGGCTGTGGTGCCGTCAATTCTCCGGTACCACGACGTCTTGCTCGGGTTGACTGGACGCAGGTTTGTTCGAAACGACGTTTCAAGATACGAAGCCGTCGGCCTTGGATTGGTCAATCCCCACGACGACGTTGGCGCTTTAAACGAGAGCTTTCCAGTAAATGACAGCCCACTGCACATCAGCCGATTCATCGCTGGCGTGCTGGCGACTTACGACCTCCGCTTTCCCTATGTCGCATCCACAGTGACCATTTTGAAACGTTATGTTTGGGAAACTGATTCTCCAGCTTTGGTGGCATTGAGATCACACGGCGCTTGCCAAAGGTTGCTTGGCTATGAACCGCGCGAAGGAGTAGCGGAAGCGGAAGACAAAGACGCGGAAGATTCTGAATGAAACTCACCTTCAATTGGCTCAAACAATACGTGGATTTCGATTGGTCGCCCGAGGCACTCGCCGAGCGGCTCACGATGCTCGGCCTCGAGGTCGAGAGCATGCAGAAAGTCGCCGGCGAGTTCGAAGGCATCGTCGTCGCGCAAATCCTCACCAAGGATCCGGTGCCCGGCTCCGACAAGCTGACCGCTTGCCGGGTGAACGATGGCCGGGGCGAACGCACGATCATTTGCGGGGCGCAGAACCATAATGTCGGCGACAAAGTGCCGTTGATCCTCCCGAACTTTGCGTTGCCCTTGAAGCCGGGAGAAAAGGAGCCGTTCGTCATCAAAGAACGGAAGGTGTTCGGCATCACCAGCCGGGGCATGATGTGCTCGCCCCAGGAACTCGGCTTGCCGGACAAGATCGAAGGCTTGCTCATCCTGCCCAAGGATGCCCCCGTGGGCAAACCGTTCGCGGAATACATGGGCCGTGCCGGCGGCGACGTCGTGTACGACCTGGAAATCACGCCCAACCGGCCGGATTGGAACAGCATCATCGGCATTGCGCGCGAAATCGCGGCGGTGACGGGAAACAAACTGAAGATTCCGGACGTTGGCGGGGCGAGCGTCCCCGCGAGCCAAGGAGCGGCTCGCCCGGAGTCTCGCCCCACCGCCGCAGACCTCGTCGCCGTCCGCATTGAAGATCCCGACCTGTGTCCGCGTTACACGGCGCGCGTGATCTGCGGCGTGAAGATCGGGCCGAGTCCTGACTGGCTGCGCTCCATGCTGGAAAAGGTCGGGATCCGCAGCATCGGCAACGTGGTGGACGTGACGAATTATGTGATGATGGAAATCGGCCAGCCGTTGCACGCATTCGATTATCATCTCATTGCCAAAGGCAAGGATGGCAAGCCGACGATCGTGGTGCGCCGCGCCGGCAGCGGCGAGGAATTCATCACGCTCGACGGCCAGAAACACAAGCTCAACGCGGAGAACCTGCTCATTGCCGACGAGCAAAAAGGCATCGCGCTGGCCGGCGTGATGGGCGGACAGAATTCGGAAATCAAGGACGACACGGTGGACGTGCTCATCGAGAGCGCCTGTTTCAACCCCACAAACATTCGCCGCACGTCCAAAGCGCTCGGACTCCGCACCGACGCCAGTTACCGGTTCGAGCGCGGCTCGGACGTCGGCATTTGCGACTGGGCGAGCCAACGCTGCGCGCAATTGATTCTTGAGACTGCGGGCGGCCGGCTGGCGCAGGGCGTCGTGGATGCTTATCCCCGGCCGGCGCCGCCGAGACAAATCACCTTGCGCCACCGGAAGGTGAACGAGCTGCTCGGCCTCGAAGTGCGCCCCGAGGAGATTGAGTTTTATCTGAGCCAACTCGGCCTCAAGATCACCAACCGCAAAGCGCGTCCCGTCGATGAGAACAACCCGCCCGAACCGGCGACCTTCCGCATCCCGACGTTCCGCGTGGATCTTGAGCGCGAGGTGGATTTGATCGAAGAGGTCGCCCGCCTGCACGGCGTGGATAAGATTCCGGCCACACCGCCGCGCGGCGCCGTCGGCGCAAATGCGTTTGACGCGGTTCATGACGAAATTGCCGAGGCCAGACGGATTCTGACCGGCCTGGGCCTGAATGAGGCGCAGGGACAGACTCTCGTGGCGAGGGCGGAGGTCCGGAGCGCGAAAGACGCGGACGTCATCGCCCTGGCGAATCCACTGAGTTCGGACATGGATGTGCTGCGCCCCGGTTTGCTGCCGGGGTTGCTGACGATTCTACGTCACAATATCAGCCGCAAGAACTCCGATGTGGCGCTGTTTGAAATCGGGCGCGTGTTCGGGGCAGCGCCGGCGACCTCGCCTGTGGGTTCGCCGAGCTTCAAGCCCGGCAGCGTGGCTGGAAGCCATGCCGACTCGCAGACTGGAAGCCTGCGCCACATCGAAGAGCGCCGTCTGGCCGTTGCGCTGACCGGGAAGCGCCAGCCCCTGTTCTGGAGCGGGGAGGACCGCGAAGCCAGGTTCGACGTGTATGACCTGAAGGGGTTGCTGGAGGAGTTCTTCGAGCAGTTTGGCGTTCGCGGGATCATTTTCAGCAAACGCGCGGGAAGCGAGGCCCTCTTCCTGGAATCCGCCGCGATCCAGATCGGCAAGCTTCCCCTGGGCGAGATCGGCCAGTTGCTTCCGCCTCTGGCCCGGCAATACGATCTGCGTGACCCCGTGTTCCTGGCCGAGCTGAGTGTCGATCAACTGTTGGCGAGACGGAACCCGGCCAAATCTTTCAAGCCATTACCGGCATTCCCCTCGATCCGGCGCGACGTGGCCATGCTTGTGCCTGAAGGCGTGACCCACGATGCCGTGTTGCAGGTGGTGAGGCAGGCGAAAGCCGCGAACCTCGAATCCGTCGAGCTGTTTGACGTGTTCCGCGGAAAAAATGTGCCAGCCGGCCAGAAAAGCATGGCTTACGCCTTCACCTACCGAAACCCGGAACGGACCCTGACCGATGCCGAGGTGAACTCGGCGCACGAACAAGTGGTCGAAAAACTCAAGAATGGGTTGCAGGCCGCCATTCGAGAACAGTGACGAATTCTCAGCGCGGCATAGCTGCAGCCCAATGCTCCGGGTAATAGAGCGGTTGCCGCATTTCATTGCCGCATCGGGCAGGGCTGCGCCGCGCGCGGCGGTGGACACGACGCAGCGAGTCCCTGCCGATTTGGACAGGGAAATTTGTTTCCCTTTGGCCCTGTAAACTGGTATCGCATCAATATTATGAACATTCGCCCATCTTTCCATTCAGCTTTCTTGCGCCACGGCGGCGTGCTCGTCGGCGCGCTGGGTTTAATCTGGTGCATCAACCTTCACGCGCAGCCGAACCCGAACTGGCTGGATCATGACCGGACCCGCCCACAGCCGCCGATCGTCGATCCGGGCACGTTCAGCACGGAAGATCAACCTGGACGCCCGCCGTCCGACGCCGTCGTGTTGTTTGATGGGAAAGATTTGTCGCAATGGGTTGCCATGGACGGCAGCCCGACAAAGTGGGTGATCAAGAACGGCGCGATGGAATGCGTGCCGGGCAGCGGGTATGCCCGCACGCTCGAATGTTTCGGCGATTGCCAGTTGCACGTTGAGTGGTGCACGCCCATGCCGCCGCACGGCCAGGGACAGGGCCGGGGGAACAGCGGCGTGTTCTTCGGCTACGACCGTTACGAAATTCAAGTGCTCGATTCCTTTGAAAGCATAAGCTACGCGGACGGCATCGCGGCCGCCGTTTACGGCCAATATCCGCCGCTGGTGAACGCCTCGCGACCGGCCGGTCAATGGCAGTTCTACGATATTGTCTGGCGCGCGCCGCGGTTTGACGCGGATGGCAAGCTGCTTTCCAAAGCCCGCGTCACGGTTTTTCACAACGGCGTGCTGGTGCAGAATAATGTCGAACTCACCGGGCCGACGTCGTGGCTAGAACGCGCGCCTTACAAAGCGCATCCGGAGAAGCTGCCGATCGCGCTTCAGGATCATGGCAACCCGGTCCGCTACCGTAACATCTGGGCGCGCGAACTCGGCAAGCCCGGCAAAAAGGAGTTCATGCTGCCGGATGCGGTGCTCGACAGTTACGTCGGCGACTATGAACGGAGCAGGGATGACCTGGTCAGAATCCGCCGGGCGCCCGACGGCTTGCTGTCGATGAGCTTCGGTGGCGCCAGTTTTCTGATGCACGCGGAGTCGCCCACCCATTTTTTTGCCACGACCACAGATGTGCAATGCGACTTCAACTTCGCCGGCGGAACGAAGGAGATTGTCTACTCCGTGGGCGAGGGCGACATGCACGCGAAACGGAAGTAGCGGAATAGAATGGGGTCGCATCTTCGCATTCTGCATTTGTCTTGATGGGCGGGCAGCGCCGACCCATTTACCTGGACAGCCGCGACCGGCAGCGGTTCTACGAGGTGCTGGGCCAAGTGGCCTGGGATTTCGGTTTGGGGGCCGAGAGTGCTGAGCCGAGCGTGAGAAGCTCAAGAAATGCAGAATGCAAAGATGTGACCCCAATGTTCGTCTTCTTAATCTTTCAAGCGATCAATTTTCCGCAATGGAGTGTTAAAGCCACAAATTTCCAATTCGTAACCAACACGGTACCTTTCAATGCGAACTGAACCAGAAAGCAGTTTCGGCCTAATCGTCGCCATCGCGATGTCTTGCGGGCTGTGCCATGCGCAAACTAACGCCCTGCACCAAATTGACCCTGGTTTATGACAGTCACCTTGTGGTTTCTATTCGGTTTAGTTCTTTTGGCTGAACACCCTGTCAAAGCCCAGGACACGCCTCTCGCTGCCGTGTTCGGGGTGGCGCTCTAAACCGCTGCCGCCACCAGGTCGCCGACTTCCCGCGTCCCGTGGCCCATCCTGCCCGCGGCCAGCGATTTGATCTTCGTGTTGATGACCTGGACCACGGCCGCTTCGATCGACTCCGCGGCTTTGGTTTCTCCCAGGAAATCGAGCATCATTCCGCCGGCGTTGATCGCCGCCAGGGGGTTGATAACATTCTTGCCGGTGTATTTCGGCGCGCTGCCGCCCATCGGTTCAAACATCGACGTGCCTTCGGGGTTGATGTTGCCTCCCGCCGCAACGCCAAGACCACCCTGAATCATCGCCGCCAGGTCGGTGATGATGTCGCCAAACATATTGTCGGTGACGATCACGTCGAACCATTCGGGATTTTTCACGAACCACATGACCGTGGCGTCCACATGCGCATAGTCCGTCTTCACCGAGAGATACTTCGGCGCCAACTCCTGAAACGCGCGCCACCACAAATCAAAGGCGTAGGTGAGCACGTTGGTTTTGCCGCACAGCGTCAACTGTGCCGTCTTACCAGCCTTCAGATGCTCAGCCTGCAGCCCCTTCCACGGCTTGCCGCCGCGCCGCTGTTTCGCCAGGTCAAAGGCATACTTCAGACAGCGTTCCACGCCCCTGCGCGTGTTGACCGATTCCTGAATGGCCACTTCATTGGGCGTGCCCTTGAAGAGGAAACCACCGGCGCCGGTATAGAGGCCCTCGTTGTTTTCCCGGACCACAACAAAATCCACCTGCTCCGGACCTTTGTCTTTGAGCGGACAATCCACGGCCCGATAAAGCTTCACCGGGCGCAGATTGATGTATTGTTCCAGCTCGAACCGGAGGCGGAGCAGAATGCCCTTCTCCAGGATGCCGGGCTGGACCTGGGGATGGCCGACGGCGCCGAGGAAAATGGCTTTGAACTTGCGCAGTTCCTCCACCGCGCTGTCCGGGAGCACTTCGCCGGTTTTCAGATAGCGATCGCCGCCGAAATCGTATTGATGCCAATTGAGTCTGAACTTGAACTTTTTCGCGGCCGCTTCGCAAACTTTCAGCGCCTCGCGCGTCACTTCGGGGCCGGTGCCATCGCCGGGAACAACTGCAATGTCATAGCTTTTCATGAAATCGTCTTTTGTCCCGCCCCCTCGTCTTTCGGGGGCGGGTGGCGATGCTAAGGTTTGGGTATGCGGTTGCGCAATGGAATTGTGTCACGGATACCAAACCAGACTCGGATTGTTCGTGATCGCCCGATGTTTCGAGAAATCCCAATACTCCGTGTTCTTGAAACGGGCAGCGTGGCCGTCGAGGAAAAGGAACTGCGCGCCGCAACTGTGCAGGTTGGTGTGGACATAACTGTAACCGCCCACGGCGGGAAGATTCTTGCTGTCGAACAGGTAAATCACGCCGGTGGAGCACCGGACCGTGCTAAGCTGGGTGGGCCGGTCACCTTCGCCGGTGCCATCCACATGATCGTTCAGACAATAATGAAACAGGTTGTTCGTTTTGCTGCTGGCGTTGCAGCGGCGTGGATTGCCCGGGCAGATCCAGACCGACGGTCCCGGGGAGATGAACGGGTTGGTGCGCCACGGCATGACTGCGTAACGCGGCAGTTTCAGTTCCGCCGGGAGCTGGATATACCACGCCTGGTAAGCCGGATTCCTGAGGTCAGCCTCGAGCGGGGTCGGTTTGCCTTCACGGGGCAAAAAGTCGTCGTTGCTTAACGTGTAAAGGTGCAGAGCGATCCCCCATTGCCTGAGATTGCCCAAACACGGAATCGCTTTGGCTTTGTCCCGTGTTCGGTGGAAGACCGGCAGAATGAGCGCGGCCAGAACAGCGATGATGGCCAGCACCACCAGCAATTCCAACAAGGTAAACGCCCCGATTGCCCTTGCCCTTTTCATACCCCGATCCCGAACGGAACTTAAAGGGTCCTTGGAACATCGTCAACCGCTTTGCAGCCCGTTTCGAATGCAGCCGGCTTCGCTACGCCGACTTGCCGTTGCCATTGTTTCGAGGGCCGTTTAGCTTCTCCCTTGAATGATTCGTCTGGTTTTGTTCGACATCGATGGCACGCTGGTCCACACGGGGGGAGCGGGCGTGAAGGCCTTTGCCAAAGTCTTCGCCACGGAATTCGGCGCCGTGGACGGATTCGAGCGCTTGAAATTCGCCGGCCGCACCGACATGAGCCTCGTGCGCGAGTTTTTTGAGTATCACCAAATCGCAGCCACGCCGGAAAATTTCGAGCGCTTTTTCGATCGGTACGTCTTCTGGCTCGATCACATCCTGGCTCACAGCAGAACCAAAACCTGCCCCGGCATTGCCGAATTCATTCGTGATCTGAAAACCCTGCCGCAACCGCCGCTGCTCGGATTGCTCACCGGCAACATCAAGCTCGGGGCGGAGATCAAGCTGCGCCACTTCGATCTGTGGACTGAATTTGAGACCGGCGCGTTTGCGGATGACAGTGAAGACCGCGATGAGATTGCGGCCGTGGCCCGGCAAAGGGCCGGCCGTATCCTGGGCGACCCTTTGCCCGGGGATCAGATCCTCGTCATCGGTGACACGCCGTTCGACATCGGCTGCGGGCGGGTGATCGGCGCCAAAGTCCTGGCCGTTGCCACGGGCGGCGCCACGATCGAGGAGCTAAGACAACATCAGCCCGACTGGGCAGTGGAGGACCTGACCCGGATTCGCGCGCAAGAAGTGTGCTTGTGAAATCGTTACTCCGTTGAATCGGAGCATCGGCGGCGGTCAAACCATCAGGGCGTGTTGCCCAAAGCAGGATCGCGTGAAGCAAGCATCCTCGCGAGCCGGAATTCCCTCGAAAAGCAACCGCCCGTCAGCAGCCTCGCCCCACCTTCAGCATCTACGAAAGACTTTTGGCAACACGATCATCACGAGTGATCCGATCCCGCGATTCCACGATTCCACGATTTAACGGCGTGCGTCCGAGAATCAGTGATGGTGCCGGCCGCCGCAGCCGCAGCCGCAGCCACCGCCCCCGCCATGTTGACAGGCGGAAGCTTCGCCGCCATCTCCGGCGCCAGACGCAAATACGGAGAACTTCTTGGAAAGCTTCGTCGAGCGGCAGTGTGGGCATTGGGTTCCGGTCCAATCGCTGGAACGAACGAGAATCTCGCTGTCCCGGCCACATTTTTCGCAGTGAAATTCGTAGATAGGCATGAGTAAACACTTGCCGTGCCGGGACAGGAGCCCGGTTACGGATCGACCGGAGGCGGAGGCCGCGCGGAAGCCGGGCGGGCCACAATCGCAGTTACTTCTTCTCGCTCTTTTCGTTCTTCTCGGACTGCACGGCCTGCCTGACTTCGTCAATCGCCGTGTCGATTGCTTTGATGGCCAGGACCCGGTGGCCGCCGTAATCCTGCTTGGTGCTTTCCAGTTCAGCACGGGCTTCGCGCAACCGGATCATCGCGGTTCGAATCGGAGAATGTGACACCGCGGGTTCGTGGTGCGCCGGTGGATTGGTGTTCTGCGCGTAAGCGCCCAGGGCGAGCGCAAGGCCGCCCACAATGGCGACGGCGCCCAGAATTATGGCAACTTTCTTTTTCATAATCGTTCCTGTTTCTTTCTGTTGATTTTCGCGGGTAAGGGTAGTACATGCTCACGTGTAGATGGCAAGATAAAATTATGAGGAAGGAATTGTTTAGACTTCTGGTTCTGACCGCAGGAGCAGGCTTTTGGGCCGCCGGCTGCGCCGGCACACCCCGCGGGTGGGTGCGCGAGCCGGCAACACCGGCTTGTCCAACAGGTGAAGTGGTCGTGACCGAAGCCCTTCCTCCACCCCGACAGGAGATCGAGATCGCCGGCACCCAACCCGAGGAGGCGCACCTGTGGGTGGCGGGCTACTGGATGTTCTCCGACCAGAAGTGGGTCTGGATCACCGGCCACTGGGAACCGAGCCCGCACCCTGTCGCCGGCGGGGTGCCAGGTCGCTAGCGAGCCAATCTCAACGCCACCAGCCTACACGTTGAACTTGAACAACAACACGTCGCCGTCTTTGACGACGTAATCGCGCCCCTCGATTCGGTAATGTCCGGTTTCCCGCGCATGGCCGACCGAACCGCATTTCACCAGGTCTTCCCAGTTGACGGTTTCCGCCTTGATGAAGCCGCGCTCGAAATCCGTATGGATCGACCCGGCGGCTCTCAGCGCCGTATCGCCCGTATGAATCGTCCAGGCGCGGACTTCCTTGTCGTTGAAGGTGAAGAAAGTCCTCAACCCGAGCACGTGATACGCGCTGCGAATCAGCCGGGAACCGCCGGATTCGCTCAAGCCGAGTTCCTTCAAATACGCCGCCGCCTCGTCCGGCGACAGATCGGCAAGGTCGCTCTCCAGTTGCGCGCAAATGGCAACCGTCTCGCAGGCATGATGCGCGCGAGCATACTCGCGCACCTTCAGGACGTGGCTGCTTGAGTCCGCTGTGGCGAGATCGCCTTCCTTTACATTGGCGGCAAAGATGGTCGGCTTGTCCGTCAACAGGAAGAAACTGCGCTGGATTGACTTCTCCTCCGGAGAAAGAGGGACCGCCAGTGTATTGGCCGGTTTGCCGGAGTTCAGATGCGCATGAATCTTCTCCAGCAGATGCTCCTCCAGCAGCGCGTGTTTGTCGCCGCGCTTCACGTCTTTCAGGATTTTCTCCTGGCGCTTTTTGACGGCCTCGAGGTCAGCCAGCGCCAGTTCGGTGGCAACGATCTCAATGTCTCGCACCGGATCGATGCCGCCCGTGACGTGCATGATGTCGGGGTCCTCGAAACAGCGCACCACGTGCACGATGGCGTCCACTTCGCGGATGTGGCTCAGAAACTTGTTTCCCAGCCCTTCGCCTTTGGACGCGCCTTTGACCAGTCCGGCAATGTCCACAAACTCGATGGCCGTCGGAATAAGCGTGCTGACTTTGGCGACCTTGGCGATTTGCTGAAGTCGCGGTTCCGGCACGCTGACGACGCCGAGGTTCGGCTCGATGGTGCAGAACGGGTAATTTTCCGCCGGCGCCTTGTGCGAACGGGTGACGCCGTTGAAGAGCGTCGATTTTCCGACGTTCGGCAATCCGACGATGCCAGCCCTTAACATGGCCGAATTATAGCCGCAAAGAAACGCAAAGAACATAAAGAAATGGGAGGGGATCAGAGCGGAGTATCGGAGTGATGGAGTGCCGCAATAATCGAGGAATCTTATCCCTACAGCCTTTCGTCCTTTGGCTCAACAGAAGTCTGTCCAAGTTCGACTGTCGCCGACTTGTTCTTCAGATCGAAAAAGATGACCAATAAGTCGCCAACTTCACCGCCCCGACGAAGGAAAAGCGGTCCCAGTCCCCAAGCCTGTGAGGCCTTAACCGTCAACTTGCCAATGGGTGGGCCTTCTGTCACACGAAGCTCGTAACTGCCTTGAAGGTGCTGTTTCATCCTGCTGGGAACAGTCACCATTCCATTTGATATGGCCCCCTCAGAAAGCATGTACGAAAGAAAAATCCGCCCGTCTTCTGTCCAGCCGAAGTCGGCGAGTACCCGCGTTTGCTTACGCTGGCCAACCAACGACTCAGCAAGTCCGGGAGGGATCTCTGAGGCAGAATGATGCAGTTCAGAGTGGGAGCGCACGCGCCCTTGCGCGCTCTGATCGGTGCCCTCGCCGACCACTCAGAGGCAGTTGTACCGTCCACCAATTGGGGAACTGCTGTTGCCCTTTCTCCGAGCGGCGAGGGCGCCGCTCGGCACACGCGGGGGCGCGTGTGCTACCCAACTTCAATCACGTCATCCCGGCCAGGACAGGCACGGCGGGCTGCGCTACTTTGTGGCGGCTTCTTCCACCGCCTGCCGAATCATGTTCTTGAATCCCTCAATGCCTTGATCGAACGCAGCAGAGATGGGTAGGACCGCAGTTTTGCGAATGCGGCGTTTGAACTTCTTCAGTTTCTCTTCGGCGGCCGGTTCATCCATTTTGTTGGCCGCGACCAGCCGCGGCTTTTCGAGCAGGGCCGGATCGTACAGCTCCAGTTCGGCGAGCAGGTTCCTGTAGTCGTCCCAGGGCGCGCGACCGTCTGTTCCGGCCATGTCCAGCAGCAGCACAAGAATCCTACAGCGTTCAATGTGGCGCAGAAAGGCATGTCCCAACCCGACGTTCCGGTGCGCCCCCTCGATCAGCCCGGGCACATCACACACCGTGAGCCGATGAAAGTCCGGATACTCCACAATGCCGATCTGGGGATGCAACGTCGTGAAGGGATACGGGGCAATCTTCGGTCGCGCGCGGGAAATGGCTGTCAGCAACGTCGACTTGCCCGCATTCGGATACCCCACGAGACCGACCTCCGCAATAATCCGCAACTCCAGCAGGTAGTGTCCTTCCTGCCCCGGCTCGCCTGGTTGGGCAAAGCGGGGCGCCTGGCGGGCGGAAGTGGCGAAGTTGCGGTTTCCCAGTCCCCCGCGGCCTCCTTTGCAGAGAACGAATCGTTGACCATGCCCGGTCAGATCCACAACCAGATCGCCCTTCGCACCGCCTCCGGGCACCGTCGCCGCTTTCGCTTTCGCTTCTTCGGATAAATCAATTTCCAGGGCCGAGCCGCCGCCCGAATGACGAATCATCGGACGCCGGCTCGAGGTGGTGCGGAACAGCGGAGCTTCCCCGACCGCCCCGGGCAGAGATCCCTCTGCGAGCGCGCCGGCTTCCATCGGCATCTTCCACACCAGCGTTCCGCAAGGGACTTTGACGACGAGATCCTGTCCCGCGGCTCCATCCATCCCTTTGCCCATCCCCGGCTCGCCGTCCTCGGCGAGCAGCCGCGGCTGATAGAATTGCGCGATCAGGTTGTTGAGATCGTGGTCGGCTTCCAGAATGACATCGCCGCCGCGGCCGCCATTGCCGCCGTCGGGACCGCCCTTGGGACGGTACTTTTCGCGCCGAAAAGCCACGCAACCTTTGCCGCCATGGCCCGCGCGCCCGTAAATTCTGATCTCGTCAACGAACATGATGACTCGTTACATCGTTAAAACGTCGAACCGTTGAATCGGTTTGACGGTTTAATGATTCAACGGTTCGGCAGGCAACAAAAAAGGCGAGGCCCGCATACCTCGCCCCGAAACTCGATTTGAAACAGCCTAATTGTTCGTGGCAGGTGCCGCGACGACATTCACCCGTTTCCCGTTCTTGTCGAAAGCGACTTTGCCGTCCACCAGGGCGAACAACGTCCAATCCCGGCCAGTGCCCACGTTTTCTCCCGCAACGAATTTTGTGCCGCGCTGGCGGACGAGAATACTGCCGGCCGTGACGAACTGACCGCCAAACTCTTTCACTCCCAGCCGCTTGCTGACGCTGTCACGCCCATTGCGAACACTGCCCTGACCTTTCTTATGTGCCATAAAACTTCCTGTTATGCTTTGATTTCTCTTATTTTCACCACCGTCAATTCCTGACGATGTCCGATGCTCTTGTGATAGCCTTTCCGGCGTTTCATCTTGAAGGTTAGTCTCTTTTCGCCGCGGATGTGTTCAATTACGTCGGCCACCACGCTGGCATTTGCCACCGTGGGTGAACCGACCATCAACTTGCCGTCATTGTTGATCAGAAGCACGCGGTCGAACGTCACGGGTTTGCCCGCCTCAACCGGCAGGCGCTCGACTTCGAGCGTATCACCCGCCGCCACGCGATACTGTTTGCTGCCAGTTTGCAATACTGCGTACATAAGCATCTTTTAAAACAAAGGGGTAAAGATGAAATCAAAAAACCTTCGCAGTGTCAACGCCGCATTTCACCTGACATGGGAGAAGCTGGGGACATCGTGACCCCCTGGTGAAGATCAAAGTGCTGAGCACTCGACGTCGAGACCAGCTGTTTGGGATCCTTCGTGAGGTCCGAAGATCGGCGGCATCGGGGCGGGGAGGCT